>JAABUS010002351.1_pt1 | contig 36114 bp, 26 predicted proteins | sample 5560161 | NCBI WGS metagenome assembly JAABUS01 (sample SAMN10711885, study PRJNA513376) | rock metagenome | isolation source: Antarctica rocks | place: Antarctica: Victoria Land, Trio Nunatak nord | collected 2016-01-04
TGGTTTGGTTTGTTGATAATAAGTTCATTCTTTTGAGTCTATGGAGTTGCAAGCTGGTATGTGGCCAGTGCCAAGGGCGCGCTAGTCCCAATCAAGCATAAGGCTTGGCATTTCGTGACATTTTATTTAACTTTAATAATAAAGGCTTTCGCGGTTATTTATTTAGAATTCGTTTTCTTAATAACGTAGATTAATACTTTCCCGATAACGATATTAAATACCTTATAATTAACTACTCTTAAAATATCGATACGCGACCGATCCTCTTCTAAATATAATTTATAGTAGAATAATTATAACTCTACTATTATAACTTTAACGGCGTTTTCGATAAAAATTTAAAAATTATAATATTATAAAGAATAAGATAAATCCCCTTATTTCTTTATATAGAATTTACTTTAAGATTATAATAATCTTATATTAAATATTATAGAATTAGTAACTCTTTCGAGACTTAGTTTTCTAAAAAATAAATCTTTTTATTAAATTATAATAGGGTTAATAATACCTCCCGGTTCTCGTTAAATAAAATAAAGTTACTTTTTATCTAAAATTAAATAGTATCGTAGATTTTATCTTTTTTATTTTTCGAATAATTTTTTTTAAAATAATTAACTTTAGCTTTAATATTCTAAATTATATATTAATTATATAACTAGAGTTAATAATTAAGAAGTTATAATAAAAGTATAACGATAAGGTCTTTACTTTAATCCGCGAGAATAAAGTAAAGAGATAGATAGTCGTTTTAAAATTTATAATTTAAGACGTAAAAGAAAAAATTATATATTTCTTCGGATTCCTAAATAACGAATAATAATATAGTTAAGAAAATTATATTTATATTCGTAATTCTAACCGTTATAAAGAGTAGTAGTTTAATAATATTAATATTAAAAGTAACGTCGTTCTAAATTATAAAATTATTATAAAAGTATTTTACTAGGCGGCGTTAATAATTATTAATAATAATAATTTACTAGAGGATTCTTTTTATAAAAATACTAGTAATATTATCTTTAAAATAACTATATCGGTATTTAATTTTAAATAATTTAGAATTTAGAATTTATAAAAACCCGTTTAATATATCTTTTTATAAACGAGTTATTAATAATATAAAGTTATTAAATTTCTTTTTCGGGATAATAAATACCTAATTAAATTTCTTTAAAGTATATTTTAATACTTATTCGGATTAAATATATAAAAACTTTATTAAGTAGTTTATTTCAAAAAGTTCTAAAACTTTAATATAATTCTTATTCTAGTTAAGATATATATAGTAGGAAAATAAATTTATTATTAAATTATATATATATTCTTATTTATTAATACTCAAAACTTATATTTTATTTTTACTACTACGGAGAACGGGTTTTTATATAATAAAGTATCGTTATTTATAACTCTTTACTTTAATCTTTATTATTTTTTACTTTTTAATCTTATTATTTTCTAAATTAATTTTACTAGTATACGTAGAGAGTTTCTTTATATTTATAGTATTCTTTTTATAATAAATATAATTATAACTCTTTCTATTAATACCGTAGTATATTTATAGAAATAATAAAACCTTAATTAAAAGTTTAATCCTATAGGCGGTCCTATATTTAATTTAGATTATCGAACGTCTTATTCTTTATAGGGGGCGAGAGGTATTATTAAAGTATATTATTTATTATTTTTTAAATATTTAATATAATTACCGGATCTAGGTTAGGATAAGGGGATTATAAAGATATAACTAGCGATAACGAGGTATTTAAAAGGGCGATAGTAAAGGCGATAATAAAGGCGATAATAAAGGCGATAGTAGGACGATAGTAGGGCGATAGTAGAGTATAGGAAGGATAGAGGTAGGAGGTTAAAAACGAGTATATATACGGGGCAAATAGCGGTAAATAGCGACGATAATAGGGTATAGATAATTACTTAGATCTTAGTATAGACCCCATATAAATCTAAGTACCGAAACGTGCGCTCCTATCTAACCAAACTGTGCGCTCCCCCCAAATGTGCGCTCCCAGGACTTCCCGCTACAAGCGCCCCAAGTAGGAGAAAACAGGCGCCGGAGTCCAGCCACCAATTTTTGAGAATGTGAGCCCGGCGAGCATGTATCACCGTAGGCTGCAGTTTGAGTGTCGAGTCCTGACTTCTTCCCACTGGCTAGCTAATTCCGAAATTTTCCATGCTCCCTATTGGCTGACTTCCTCCCACTGTCCGGCCGCTACCTACCGGCTTCCTCGAAATAAAGAATTGAGGAATGCCAGCAGCGACGTACTCCGCAATGTCAATGGTGTTTCTAGCTTGTTTTGGTGAATTAAGGCCAACCGAGCTAGCTTTTTGACCGACTGAAGTCGACTCTCGTCATTCGAGGATGACAAGCTTGGCCCCTGTTCTGGTCCAGATCGAAGCTCCATGTACCGATGGTCCATGATCCTGTAATGTACGATGCTAGCTATCTCAACGTCTCAACGAAATGACACATGGGCTGTTCTCAACCCCAAGGCCCATGAGAATAGCTCGCTCTGATCTCTATAAGAGGATGGAAGTCGAGGTGTCCCTTGCCAAGGCTGAAGCAGCTGAAGCCTGGAACAGCACATGCAATCGTGTCGCACAGCCGGAAAGCAGGTAATCCTTTAGGGCGTTTCTGCTGCAACCATATATGCGCGTAAATGACATCGACGTATATGTGAGGCTTTGGACGTAGAAGTAACATGCCTGCACTGCCCCGGGGGAGCCACTTGTTCAATTCAGGTATGGTCAGAACACGGCTCCAACCCTGCATGCTTCTCCCCTTATACTGTCCCCTACTCCCTTCGCGCTTCCCGCTGCTTCCTTCGTACTCCCTCCGTACCCTTTGAAGCGAAGCGGTTACGCTTTCTTTCGAGAACAAAAACGATAATTGATAATATTAAGTTTGGAATATGTATATATAGAAATAAAGTTTATTTATCTAAGAATTAGGAATAGAGTAGAGCTATACTTGAATAATATCTGTACTCGTGGGGCCCAGAAATGAGTACATTACCTGTCCAGGTTAGCGCATGTAGATCATGGAAATGCGATGTTGCTATCAGCTTTGGGCGGGGAATAGTAGAAAGAAGAAGAAAAATTGGCGGGGTTTCCAAAAGTTGAAAATGGCCTATCAGTATTGGAATAGGGGTAAGTATTTCCTTTAGGAGACCGGAACCTGGTTTACTTGATGTTCTATTGCGAGGCTCGGGGCCTTATTAACTTATTATACGATCTTCCCCCATCAAAATAACTTCCCCAAATACCATCAATCATGGTATCCCACTGACTGGTAACGTGCTTAATTTAGCAAACCGCTCGAAACAGCTGACGGCCACTGCGATGACTAACTGTACTGCTGTACTGAACTAGAGGAACCCGAGGTCTAATACCCATGTAATTCTCTCACGTTCTAAAAGTCGTTCGAGGCTGGAAGAGTGTTGGATTACTCATAAGCAGACTATTCGCTCAGTGGTTATGACACCATACAACTAGTTTCACAGTCGAGAGCAGGACTCCGATCCATTCTATGATGCATATTTGATCCAAAGCAGGTTTCAGACCCTGGAGCAGTGTGCAAGCCATCGAAGCATTTAGAAGCTCACATGTTACATCTCTTCCAATCCGACCAGATCCGGCACTCATGGTAAACTCTTCGCCAACGTCCAGAAGCTTCCCATCTTCGTTCTGTCCAGAAGATCCATAGCCTCCTTATCCGACTCCACCACCTTCGTCCCCCACTTTCGAAATTGATGCTCTTTCTGTTGCCCCTCAAAGATCAACTGACACTTATTGAGAGACAGATCCTTCAGAACGCCATCCTGTTCGTTTTCTAAAAATTCAGCCAATGCCTTCGCATTCCCCTCCTTCTTGGAGTTCGGCACCGAGTTCTCCGTCCAGTCAATACGATTGAGCATAAGCTTCTTATACGCCTTTAACGAATGCGCACCGGTCTCGATCAAGACCAATGATTGACTCCTACTCATCACACACAACCCGCGACATCCCATTTGTTCAGCATTCTTCCCAATCTTAAACCTTTGCCGGCCATTCGCGAGTGAATCGATCTTGAACACAGCCAGATAAACACCTTTTGCCTCGTCCTGTGCCATCTTTTGTTCTAGCTTCTCGTTTTTCTCTTCTTTTGTGAGCTTGCGGTCTTCGTTCATCTGGTCGTGCTTTTCGGCGCGCTCGGCTACCTCTTTTCGCACGCGGGCTTCGACTGCAGTGGGGTCTTTCACGGCGTCTGATCCCAGCACCATCATCATGTTCTTGAGCTTCACCTTAGGGGCCTCTGGGGGCTCGAGACCGAGCCGGACTTTCGCTTGTTGCTCTTTGAGATTCTCCATTCTCCTCTGTCTTCGTAGCTTCGCTTGCTCCGATTTCGTAAGGTACATTGCTTTCGGCTCCGGTATCAGGCGGGTAGAAGGAGGCTCCAATAGAACGGGGTGCTGAACGTAACGGGTAATGACCGAGTCAGGACCATCCCAGTCCATCATGTGGTCAAGAGAATTGTAGCTTTTGTCCTTGACGAGATTTTCATCCCACCATTCAAGCTCCTGTGTCCCAATTAGCACGGATACACAAGCACCATCAGATATAAAGTGAGAACCTACAGGCGGTGCCTCAATGATGAAGTTCTTCTCCGATGGGTCTCCCTTGTCCATGGCCTTCTTAGCGGTGGCCTGGATCCGTAGTTTCATGTCCTCGAGGTTCTTCTGTCTGCGGAGCAGCTGCGCTTGTTGGATATATTTGCCCTTTGCATTGAACGCTAGCTCCCTTCGATTCCTAGCCTTCAACGTAGCGGTCTGTGCTCCAAGGGATGCATCGAAATATGGGTTGCTCCTCGTTTCCTCAGCCGAAGGCCCACTGAGATCCAGTTGCTTCTTGGGTTTGCCGCCCTTCAAGTTCTGGTTTGTGGGTGATAATGGTCGCTGATTCGCAAGGGTTGTTGCGAACTTCGACTGTATAGGTTGCTTGCTTTTCGAGAAGCCTCCACTCACTCCTCCACTATCCATGAGAGCAGGATGTAAAGCAGTGCCCAAGCCTCCTCTTGCTTGTGAGAATCCATCGTCCAAGGGGGGAGGTGAAAAAGCTTGCGCGGGAGAAGCAGTCCGTTGTCCAGCAGAAGCGCCCTTGCTTCCCATAGCAGCAGCTACTCTTGCCTTCAGCTCTTCCGCTCTTGATAGCCCGGTGGGCTTTGATGATGGTGGTGGAGCAGGAGATGCCACCCCATTTATCCCAGTTCCAGAGCCTCGCAACCTCGCTGCAACGGCGGCAGCTCTTGCGCGTGCATCTGCAATGTTCTTGCTGATATCTGGCTTGCCGGTGGTAGCACTATTGCTTTGGGGAGCCGGCGATCCATTGTTGGAGCGAACCCTTTTGCTGTCTCCATTCTGTAGATGGTCGTTCGCAGGTCGCTTCAGATTGGATGATGGGTTGTCTGCCATGTTGTCTATCTAGTGGTGAAGTACACGGTCCTTCTAGAGTGTACTCACGTTTGCCTTCTGCCCAAAACGGTCTTCCGTCTCAACGGTTTGGTAGGGTCGGCCCTGTTGTGATGAGGGAGAAGAATTAGTCATTTCATTAACATGAGGCTCATAATGCCAAGGCCGCTCGGCGAAACTTCGGCATGAAATTTTGATCGACTTATCGAAAAATTTGGCATAAAGCTTTGCTGCCACGGCCCCTCGGCCACTGACGAAGCACATGTATGATATGGAACACATAAGACACCATGAATATCTCACAACCGATTGCTTCCTGCATTGGAAGCGTGGACTTCGGCTTCCTCTCATCGGAAGACATCAAAGCTCTTTCAGTGAAGAAAGTTCAAAACCCTACAACATTCGATACTCTACTTCACCCTGTACCCGGAGGATTATATGATGCTGCGCTTGGCGCATGGAGTGATAATCCGTGGGTACTAGGAGCTTCACCTTTTTTCTTGATTTATAAATAACAACTTGTCCAAGGTGCGCGACATGTCAATTGAATACCTTTTCTTGTCCCGGCCATGTCGGTCATATCGAATTACCTGTCCCTGTCTACCATGTCACTTTCATGGACCAATTACTCCGTCTATTGAGAGCCAAATGCGCCTACTGTAGCCACCTGAGGCTTCCTCCAACCGAAGTCAATCGCTTTGTTTGCAAATTGAGGCTCATTGAGTATGGCTTGGCGAAAGAAGTCCAAGAGCTGGAGAACATCCACCTAGGATCTATAGCAAAGAAGCTACAAGGGGAGTCTACTATGGACGTGGACGGTGCTAGCGAGGAGTCTGAGGAGGAGGACGGGGAGACGCTCAAGCGGCGGAGAAACGAATTCGTCAGGCGCGCGATACAAGAAAATGGTGGTCGCAAAATCCGCGATGCGGTTGCTTTAGAGAAAGTCGAGTCTGTTGCTGAGGTCCGACGGGCCATTGTCAAAGAGTTTCTTGCTATTATAACTAAGATCAAAACTTGCGGAACCTGCAAGGGAGTCTCACCTGGTTTCCGGAAGGATCGATACAGCAAGATCTTCCGAAAGCCCTTGGGTAGGAAAGATAAGGCAAAAATGGTCCAAGGCGGTTTCAAAGTGGTCAACCCACTCGTCAGGGCTGCCAATGAACGCAAATCCGCACAGAAGCAAAAGCGCGAAGATCGAGAGATAGACGAAGGCATTGTGATAGAATCTGATGAGATTACGTCTGAAGGAGAGAGGGAGGACATTGACATGCTTGACAATGAGGACGAGGACGTGCCTACCGCAGTGCTGGAGGAATCAACGGCTCTAAGACCGAGTAAAATCAAGGTCAAAGATGAGCAACCTCATGAGTACGTAAATGCGCAGGAGATACACGCTTCGATATCGGAGCTTTTTCATAAAGAGAGGGAAATCATGGAGCTCGTATACAACCATCAAGCCACGAAAACCACGAAGCCAATCTCAGCAGACATGTTCTTTATTAGAGACATCCTTGTGCCACCCAACAAATACCGGCCTGAAGCCAAGACTGGAGATGGTGAGATTGCAGAAGCCCCGGAGAACTCACTCTACAAGAATATTTTGACACAATGCGAGCTTTTGAACCAGATTAGGAAGGAGATGAGTGGCTCTGCGCCTGACACTCAGTATAGAAGGCGGGACTTCAGAGATTTGCAGAATGTCTGGGTGCGGTTACAAGACGCTGTCAATTCTATGATTGATAGTGATCGAAATCCCCTACAGGGTGCAGCTGCAAAGCAGAATGCCGACGGTATTAAGCAGAAGCTCGAGAAGAAGGAAGGTCTATTCAGAAAGAACATGATGGGCAAGCGCGTGAATTTCGCTGCAAGAAGTGTCATATCTCCAGACCCCAATATCGAGACCAACGAGATTGGAGTACCTCCTGTCTTTGCAAAGAAGTTGACTTATCCAGAGCCCGTGACCAATCACAACTTCTACGAATTGAAAGAGGCCGTCCTCAACGGCGTGGAGAAGTGGCCTGGTGCGGCCGCCATTGAGAATGAGAATGGCCAAGTGGTTAATCTTCGAACCAAGAACTTTGAAGAGCGCCAGGCTTTGGCCAACCAGCTGCTTGCTCCTTCGAACACTACTGTGACCGGTGCAAGGAACAAGAAAGTCCATAGACACCTCAACAACGGCGATGTTGTACTCATGAACCGCCAGCCTACGCTCCACAAGCCTTCGATCATGGCTCATCGTGCTCGTGTCTTGCCTGGAGAGAAGACTATTCGCATGCACTACGCTAATTGCAACACGTACAATGCAGATTTTGATGGTGACGAAATGAACATGCATTTCCCACAGAACGAGATCGCCAGGGCCGAAGCTCTACAGATAGCAGACACAGATCACCAATATCTCGCAGCAACAGCTGGTAAACCTCTCCGAGGTCTAATACAAGATCACATTTCCATGGGATTGTGGTTGACTAACCGAGACACGTTCTTTGACCGAGGAGACTACTACCAACTTTTGTGCGGCTGCTTGAGGCCAGAGGACGGCCAGACAGCCTCAGAGAGGATCGAGACGGTTCCTCCGGCGCTGATGAAACCTCGAGCCTTGTGGACTGGAAAGCAAATTATAACCACTGTTCTCAAAAATATAACTCCTGTCACTCATCCTGGTTTGACGCTGTTAGGGAAATCTCAAATTTCAGGTGATCGATGGGGAGAGAAATCGGAGGAAGACATTGTGATGTTTCAAGACGGTGAACTACTCTGTGGGATTCTTGACAAAGCTCAACTAGGCCCAAGTGGTGGAGGATTCATTCACTCGGTGTATGAAGCATATGGGCATACCATCGCTGGCAAGCTGCTCAGTATACTAGGAAGGCTCTTGACGAAGCTTCTGAATATGCGAGCGTTCAGCTGTGGCGTGGCTGATTTGCTGCTGACCAATAGCGGAGAAGCAAACCGCTTGGAGAAGCTCAAACGGGCAGATACAATCGGTTTGGAAGTGGCTGCAAAATACGTGACACTCGAGGAGAAAGTGAATGCTGACGACAAAGAATTGCGAAGCCGTCTTCGAGATGTACTCCGCGATGAAGGTAAACAAACGGGCCTGGACCAGGTCTGCAACACCCAGACTGCGCAGCTCTCGTCCGACATCACCAAGGCCTGTTTACCGAATGGTCTACAGAAGCAATTCCCTCGAAATCAGATGCAGGCCATGACTACCTCTGGCGCTAAGGGGAGCTCCGTGAATGCGAACCTCATTTCCTGCAATCTAGGACAACAGGTGCTTGAAGGCAGAAGGGTCCCAGTCATGGTTAGTGGCAAGACCCTGCCGTCATTCAAGCCCTTCGAGACCAAAGTGCGAGCTGGAGGGTATATCAGCGATCGCTTCTTAACAGGGGTGAAGCCGCAAGAATACTTCTTCCACGCCATGGCTGGCCGGGAAGGTCTCATTGACACAGCAGTGAAGACTTCAAGATCTGGCTACCTTCAACGTTGTTTGATAAAGGGTATGGAGGGCCTGAAGTCAGAGTACGATAATTCAGTCAGAGACTCAGATGGAAGCATGGTGCAATTTCTTTACGGAGAGGATGGGCTTGATGTGACGAAGCAGAAACACCTCACAGATTTCAAGTTCCTCGCGGAGAATTACCTCTCCCTAGTTGCTCAATTGAATATCAAGGAAGAGTTCTCAAAACTGCCGGACAAAGGAGCTGGTGAATACCAGAAGGCTGTAATGAAGAAGGTCAAGAAAACGGGCAGAATCGATGCTATGGATCCTTGCTTGTCAGTGTTCGACCCAGGAAGCTCCCTCGGCAGCACTTCGGAATCTTTTGCGTCTGCCTTGAAGACCTACTGTGATAAGAATCCTGAGAATCTACTCAAAGACAAGAAGAAGGCCCCAGAAGCGCCGATCTCCAAGAAGACATTCGCGGCTTTGGTCAATATCAAGTATATGAAGTCGGTGATCGAGCCTGGAGAGGCCGTTGGTGTCGTCGCTGGGCAGTCTATTGGGGAACCTTCGACACAAATGACGCTAAACACCTTCCATCTCGCTGGACATTCGGCGAAGAACGTCACATTGGGTATACCGCGTCTTCGTGAAATTGTCATGACTGCCAGTAGGCAGATGTCGACGCCTACTATGACACTGCATCTCATTCCCGAGCTCGATGCCGGTGCTGGCGAAAAGTTTGCGAAGGGCATTACGAAGCTCACAATGGCCGAAGTCATTGATAATGTCGACGTCAGCGAGTCCATTGGGTCAGGCATTGGATTCGACAGAGCCAAGATATACAAAGTTCGCCTAGATCTGTTCCCTGCAGCTGAGTATTGCGAAACCTACGCTATCACTGTTGCGGATGTCCTGCGGACTATCGAAATCAAATTCATACCCTTACTCGCTAAAGCGATAAAGAAGGAGCTCACTCGAAAGGGTGACGCAAAGCTACTCAAAGTGAGCGCCTCGCAGCCAGAGGTCGGAAAATCTTCTGGAATCGTTGAAGACGCTCCAGCAAGAGGTGAAGCAGATCTGGAAGGCGGCGAAGACGACGAAGATGACGACGGTGAAGGCGATGCTACGAACAATAAGCAGAAGCAGAATCGTACCGAGGCTATATCTTACGCTGAGCCAGATGACCAAGAAGAGGCCATTGCAATGGATGCTCAGCGAAATTCAAGCCCAGAGCATGAGGAGCCAGAAGACGAAGGCTTTAGCGGGAGTCCACGCGCATCCCAAGGTGATGGCGATAGCCAAATGAACGACAATGATGAAGATGAAGGGAAGAAATTCCGAAACAGCATAGCCAAAGAACGCGAATCCCGCATCAAAGAGAAAACCACCTCTGTCACCCGCTTCACCTTCGACTACGAAGAATCCCAATGGTGTGAAATCCAACTTGAATACGACATCGCAACCGCCAAACTCCTCGTCCTCCCCTTTGTCGAAAAAGCCTGCCATGATGCTATCATCCAATCTATCCCAGGTCTGCAAGCCTGCACCGCATCAAAGGAGAAAGCCCACGATCCCATCACCAACGAACAAATCGACATCCCCGTCGTCCTCACCCAAGGTGTAAACCTCCGAGCCATGCACGACTACCAAGACATCCTCAACCCCCACCGCATCTTCACCAATGATATCGCCGCCATGCTAACCCACTACGGCGTCGAAGCCTGCCGCGCAACCATCATTCGCGAGATGGATGCCGTCTTCAAAGGTCACAGCATATCGGTGGATATGCGACATTTGAACCTGATTGCAGACGTGATGACGAGGGGAGGGGGCTTTACGCCGTTTAATCGCAATGGGTTGAAGAGTAGTGTAAGTCCGTTTATGAAGATGAGCTTTGAGACTACGCTTGGGTTCTTGAAGGATGCGGTCCTGGAGAGTGATTTCGATGATTTGAAGAATCCGAGCGCGAGGATTATGATGGGGAAGGTGGGAAGGGTGGGGACGGGGGCGTTTGATGTGTTGATGCCTGTCGAGCAGTGAGGGTTGATTGAGCAATGCGGCTTATGCTGGGGGACAACGCTCTATCGGCGTTACGAGTGATGACGGTAGCATCTTGCAGGCATGCAAAGCTAGCTTAACTGTGAGAGGATTTTAGAGCTTGATGACTTGCATAAAAGTCGTTTCTATGATATTCTTCTTTCTGCTAATGCTCGTAATAATGCCCATAATTGCCGTGACGCTATGCATGCCTCTAAAATTTATCACGCCCTTAGTTCACTTGCTTTTCACTTCCCCTTTCCCCCATTACGTTCCCACTCCTCCCCACTAGCTATAATGAAAAGCATTCCGACACAACGGACAACTACTACTATTACTACTCTTGAACCACCTGAACAAACAACTCGAATGAAAGCTGTTTTTACAAGTAGAACACCTCTTACTCGGCAACTCCTTCGCCCCATTAACAACACTATAACAAATCGCACACTCCGCCTGCCCCTTCATAGCAGCGCTCACATTCTTCCTCCACGCAATCAGTCCATCGATCAACGCATTCCCCTCGCCTGCGCTGCCGGAGCTGAGGTTCATGACGCCTTGCGAGATCATGAGCCAAGATTGCCATTTCTTTTCCACCACGCCGACGCGGTGGATGGATTTTACTTCGGCGCGGGCGAGGGGATAGGAGGGCGGGAGGCGGACTGAGATGGCCATTATTTGCTCGTCTATAGGGATGGAGGCGGTGATTTCGCGCGTGGAGAGGGAGGTTTTGATGGTCATCGGTTGGTCGTCCGTGGCTTGAGATGGGGCCCAAGCTGCTATTGTCGATAGCTCGCGGGCGACGATGAGCGGGGAGACGTATTTCTCTGTCCAAGGTTCGAGCGCGATGTTGAGTTGGCGAGAGGCGCTGTCGCGCCACCATTCTTTTGCGAGAGTAGGAAGGTAGCGCAGGCTGAGGTAGTAGAGATGGATTAGTAGCCAGTGGGTTTCGCGTTCGGGAGAGTCTTCGGTATTGGGGTCGCAGGTTTCAATTTCGAATTTTGATGCGTCGATGGGGCGGGTGCGGGCGGTGATGAGGATGTTGAGAGCGAAGGCGAGGAAATCTTGGACGTAGGTGCCTTCTCTAAGTGCAGCGACGTAATCGCCTTGCACTTTGTAACTTGCGTTCTGCCAGTGATCGAAGGTGAGTCGCCAGCTCAGCAAATAGCTGCGAAGGCTAGGGGCCATCGTTCGTTCGAAGTTGTGTTCGGCTAATGTGTCCATCGCTGGTGGCGCCAGGATCAAGGATAGCAGCTCCTGCGGCAATTGGGCAACGAAATCTTTAGTCAATGCTTTGTCGAGGGATACTTGTTCTTGGATTGTTGGAATATGCGTATGTAGCAGCTCGTACGCAGCGTGCTGCAGGGCTGCGGACTCGGAAGCAAGCACATGGTAGAGGTCTTCGACATCGACTTTGACGTCCTTTGACAAGCCAGCGAGCCGTCTACTGACCATTTCGTTGACTATGCGCCGAGGTTGATGTGACTCGTCTGGAATGTCTAAGTCAGACCAAAATTAGTAAAAAGGGCTAGATTCTAGAGTGCTTAAGAAACACAAGATGACGTCTCACGTCTTCAAGATATCCCTCGTATTCTTGGGTAAAAAGGAAATGCTGGACGGGACACTACCAAGAGATTGGCTTACCGTCGATTTCTACCATGAAACCTACCAGCCCTTCTGCTATCGATCCTTTCTTCTCAGTCCAAGCATCGAGAAGATCATCGTTAGATTGCTGCACATCCGCTTTTCCCAGCAATGACAAGAGCCGCAAGCTGGAGTGAATCTTGTATATGTTCTCGTCACTTGAGGCGGGCGTCCACATTTTCGGTATCAATTCTAGGAGCTCTTCCCAGAAAGACCCATAGATGTCGTTGATGGCAGGGAGCACCTCAAACAAAGCTCTCATTGTTTCCGCTCCAACTTCAGGCCGAGCAAGGACTTCTTGCAACTGTTCTACCACGTGCTTCACGAAAAAAACCAGGCGCTGCTTCGGTACTTCGTCCACGTAGCTTTCTGGCCGATAAAGGAGGCTGTTGAGTAGGACTAGCTGCCGCAAGATAGCGTCTTCATCTGTACTCTTGCGAAAGTCTTGGCCCGTGAGATCCGCTAAAAGCCCATTGCAAAGTCGTAGCAGCTCCTTTGATTCGCAGATGGATGTGAAAGTAGCAACTGCAGCGAAGATATCCTGTGGTGATTTTCGGAGTACCCTGAGCCGTTTGGTCTCATCATCTTCGATGCCACGGCCGCCGTGCACCTCGGTGATCTCTATCGCCATGACAGTATATGCTCTTGCGGTATAGTATGACGCTGCAGAAATACCCAGGGATTCATCGAGAAGCTGAGCTTCCGCTTCCGAGATGAATGATGGCAGTGGAGCAGCTTGTAGCCATGATGCTAGCAAAGCCTGGGCTTCGGCGACAAGGTCCACAAGCTCGGACTCTACCTCTGGATCAGAGATGTCCCAAAGCGGTATTACCCCCGGTACGCTCAGATCATCACCAGCAATTTGAAGGAACAGCGCCATGTATTTGCACACAACCACCTTCTGCTGCATCGTGCAGCTGCTAAAGATGCCGGTGCTGTTGATCAATTTGGTTGTGTATTGAGCCATCCTGAAAGCTGATGAGTGTCCGTCGCCATCTCGTGGTATTTCCTGCTTGGCCGTTGACGATTCACGAGGTACCAAATATAAGGCACCGCCAAAGGAGTTTGTAACAGCCAATGACGCGTTCGGAGATCGAGTGATGAACGGGTGTAGCGCTGTATCCCATTGCTTAAGGTCAGGTAACAGTCGGTCCGCCGTTGCCGGCTTGTTCGTAGTAGATGCTTGCTCGAGCAGCTTCCGAGCTTGACTGACAAGTGCATCAACCCTGTATCTTGATCAGCTTTCTCAAGGGGATATCACTTGAGGTCAACATACGAAAGACTGTCTGGCCTAGCATTGGTGAAACCTTCGTGGATGATCTCGATCATGGACTTAGTTGCTTGATCGTTGCCGCCGCTGACGGTCAGCGCTCGTTCCACGAGCTTACTCAAGTCTTTAGCTCGCCGAGAGATTGTTTCATCAGGCGAATCACTAAGGAGTAGCAATTTCGAAAGAAGGCTCGAGCCCTTCCCGGACAAGGCGAAGTCCCTTACTGTGCTCTCCTTTTGCTTCATTGCCATTTCCAGGCCATGAAGGCCCATCGGAGTTTGTGGAGTAATCGAAAGAGCCTCTGTTAGGTGTGCGAGAATGCCGTCTGTCAGGTCCCTGGGTACCACTGAGTTACTAACAGCAGCCATCACAGAATTCCAGCTCGCTTGATCATCATCCTCCATGGCCTGACTAAGACTTCCCATCACCACAGAGAATAGAGCAGGAGTAGTGGCTAGATATGGGGAAGCGATAAAGCCTTGTAGCGCCATTGATTTAGCCCTAGAATCGGGAGCATTAATCAGCGCTTGCATGCACTTCTCATAGCCCTGACTGACGTTGATCTTGTCCTCTAGGAGATCAAACATTTGGACTAGGTATTTGGCAGAAGGGGAGAGCAGTATTTCGGAGACAGTGTTGTTCATGAAATCGAATATGGCCTCCTTTGTCGTAGTATCGCCTAGCACAAGGCTTGAGACATGGCGTATTGAATTATCAATAGCAATCGCTGCACCATATGGTTTTCCATCTCTTGCCTTCAGTACTGACATAATGGAAATGACCTCAGACGGGGTACTCTTCTGTAAAATTGGACGCATTTGTTCTGCTGTAATATCTTCAAGAAGGGACGCTTGTAAGCGATACCACCTGTCTGTCTCAGCAGCAACGAATTCTTGCGATTTGCTGTATTCTTTAGACTGTTCTGGAAGGGACGTTTTCATTTCCTCAACAATCTTTGCGGATAGAGAATTCCACTCCACCTCGAACTCCTCAGGAGCCCCACGCAAGGTCTGAAAGCAGGCACGAATGCATATACTTCTCTGCTGTGGGCCTCCAACCGCCCACCTCGACTGCTCTAATGAAGGTCTAATATATTGAGCCAATATGGGAAGGACTGAGATTCTGTAGAAACGACGATTATCCGTTGCTTTGAATAGTGACGATTGCACAAGCTCAGATACCTCTAGATAAGTACTCCACGCAGCACTCTGATTAGCGCGGGCTTCGTCTTTACTGTTGAGACCTTCATGAAGAGCGCTCAACAGAGATGAGAATGACCAAGAGTCATCATCAGGGTCTTGATTTGCTGCCGGTGTATCTAGCAGAACCGATGTTGGCAGACTCTTTAGCATTGTCAAGATGTAAGACCAAAACTCAGCAGGACCACTTTGAGATCCTCTCTTCAAAAAGTGACACAGTCGACTCTGTGCTGACTTCTTGCCTGAGCCTGTATAGTGGACAGTCCATACATCTGGAAGTTCAATTGATAAAGAAGCAATGGCTTTAGCATAATCGTATGCCGATCCCAACTGACTTGTATGCAGACCTGAAGTTAGTAAAAGAGAACTGATCACCGTTGGATTCAATGTATCCTTCTTCTTAGCCAATGCCACAGCAAGAAGCCTGTATAGAGCACGGCGGATAAATGGGTCAGCATGGGTTGCGAGCTTCCAAAGTTTCTCCTCGCTTAGAAAACCATCAATCGATACCCGACTTTTTTCTAAGTCTGAAATGGGGGTGTGTTCCAAAAGCTGGTTTACCATCATTATAGCAGCGCCAACAACTCTCGAGTACTTGGCAGACGCATCATCTGGACTGACTGTCCGTTCATCGCTCAGCGTGTTGGCAGTCTCTTTGACAATCACATCCTGAGCATATTCAAGTATTGAAGACTGGTATAGTCGCCACACGTTCTTTCTCTTTTCTTCGGATTTGAAAATCTTGTGGAACGATTCATTTGCGGCTCGGCTCACAGACTTGTCCTTATCATAGAGGCCTGCAAGCCACGAGGCTACAGTTGTAGGCATATATCTTGCCATCCGCTTGCCACATGCCGCCGCGATTTGGCCGTGAAGGGTGTGAGCAAGCTGACGAACACGGCGAGAAGTATCTATGGAAGTGCGAGGATATAGCTTCATCTATTGACATGGACCGTTACTATTAGAGTGTACATGTCTTCGCAAGGAGACACACCCATGCCTCCAGCATCGCGTCTTCCAAGCCTACTATGTCTGACTCGATTGATGAAATAAATGTCTGCAATTCTTCCAACGCCTTGGCTTTGGTAGTCCCATCCTTTTTCTGTAGATTCTTGAACGAAACGCCCACGTTCGGCTCTGAGAATCCACTTAGATCCGGAGGTTCAAATACGTAAGAGAGGGGTGATGATGCAACGGCTCCAAAACTTGAGGCGCCAGCGTTACTGCCAAAGGTAGAGCCATCTAGTGCTCCACCAAAAGCTCCGGATACAGCTCGGCTGCTTGAGGCCTGGGACTTGAAGGGCTTCTTGCTCATGATTCCGGCTTCTTAGACTCGGATCAGCAGCGTGGGGAACTGAATCTTCCGCGCAACGAAGCTGACGATTCGACCTCCCTCCTCAGCACCAGCGAAGACCTTTCGAGAAGTAATCTGAGCGTTACACAACAGACAATCCACTATATGAATTTCCACGACACCGTGAGCCAATGTTTCGCGCTATCTAATCTTAGCGTCATCGCGTCTAACGCGCTACTAAATGGCCAGAGTCACTTTGTGGCGAACAGTGAGAGATTAATGCTCTTATGGACGTTCCCTCTGAAGGAATAAAACTTTCTTAGCGGTCCTTTTAGGGCCTACAAAGGCTTCAAGATGAAGTTCAACATAGAAGACCTCCCAGTCTTGTTCCCATATCCTCGGATATATCCAGAGCAATATGCATACATGTGCGATCTCAAACGCACCCTTGATGCAGGCGGCCACTGCGTTCTTGAAATGCCTTCGGGGACAGGGAAGACAGTGTCTCTACTATCTCTTATCGTGGCTTACCAGCAGTACTATCCAGAACACAGGAAGTTGATCTATTGCTCTCGTACTATGTCCGAGATTGAGAAAGCCTTAGCAGAACTAAAGGCTCTGATGAAATACCGTTCGGACCAGCTGGGATACGAGGAAGATTTTCGAGGCCTAGGTCTGACTAGTAGAAAAAATCTGTGCCTTCATCCTTCCGTCAAGCGTGAGAAGAGTGGCTCCGTAGTCGACGCTAGATGTCGAAGTTTGACAGCCGGCTTCGTAAAAGAAAAGAAGGAGAGAGGGGAGGATGTGGACCTTTGCATCTATCACGATAACCTGGATCTTCTGGAGCCTCACAGCCTTGTTCCATCAGGGGTGTTCACACTTGATGGCCTGCTAGTGTATGGCGAGAAGCACAAGCAATGTCCCTACTTCTCTGCGCGACGAATGATGCCTTTCTGTAATGTTATAATCTATTCATACCACTATCTCCTGGACCCAAAGATTGCTGAACGAGTATCAAAAGAGCTATCAAAGGACTGCATTGTGGTCTTTGACGAAGCGCACAACATTGACAATGTCTGCATCGAATCACTCAGTATAGACTTAACGGAGGACTCGCTAAGAAAAGCTACGCGAGGGGCGAACAACCTTGAACGCAAGATCACAGAGATGAGATCGTCTGATGCAGAGAAGCTCCAGAATGAGTACTCAAAGTTAGTAGAGGGTCTACGGGATGCGGACGAAGCTAGGGACGAGAATGCTTTCATGGCAAATCCAGCGCTGCCCGATGATCTGTTACAAGAAGCTGTCCCAGGAAACATTCGAAGAGCAGAGCACTTTGTTGCTTTTCTCAAACGGTTTGTTGAATACCTAAAGACACGAATGAAAGTTTTGCACGTCATATCAGAGACACCACCATCCTTCCTGCAGCATTTGAAAGAATTGACGTTCATTGAAAAGAAGCCCCTCCGATTCTGTGCCGAGCGTCTCACATCACTCGTTCGTACCCTTGAACTTACAAACATAGAGGACTATCAACCGCTACAAGAAGTTGCTACCTTCGCCACCCTTGCTGCAACATACGACAAAGGTTTCTTACTCATCCTGGAGCCCTACGAATCAGATACAGCCACCGTTCCAAATCCTATCCTCCACTTCACATGTCTCGATGCTGCTATTGCTATCAAGCCTGTTTTCGACCGCTTCTCTTCCGTCATCATCACATCAGGTACCATCTCCCCTTTAGAAATGTACCCAAAAATGCTCGGCTTTACCACAGTGGTACAAGAGTCCTACTCCATGACACTGGCACGACGTTCGTTCCTTCCTATGATCGTCACCCGCGGCTCCGACCAGTCCGCCATATCATCAGGCTTCCAAATCCGAAACGAACCCGGCGTCGTCCGCAACTACGGCTCTCTCCTAATGGAATTTTCCAAAATCACCCCGGACGGCATCGTCGTCTTCTTCCCCTCTTACCTCTACATGGAATCCATAATCAGCATGTGGCAAGGCATGGGCACCCTCGACGAAATCTGGAAATATAAACTCATCCTAGTCGAAACGCCCGACTCCCAGGAAACTTCTCTCGCGCTCGAAACCTACCGCACAGCCTGCTGCAACGGCCGCGGCGCCATCCTTCTCTGCGTGGCTAGAGGGAAAGTCAGCGAAGGTATAGATTTCGACCACCACTACGGCCGCACTGTGCTCTGCATCGGCGTCCCGTTCCAATACACCGAATCCCGCATCCTCAAAGCCCGTCTCGAATTCCTCCGCGAAACCTACCGTATTCGCGAAAACGACTTCCTCTCTTTCGACGCCATGAGACACGCTGCGCAATGTCTCGGTCGTGTCCTGCGAGGTAAAGACGACTACGGCGTCATGGTGCTCGCCGACCGACGTTTCCAGAAAAAGCGCACGCAGTTGCCCAAATGGATCAATCAGGCGCTGCTGGAGAGTGATACTAGTCTGAGCACGGATATGGCGATTGCAAGCGCGAAGAAGTTTTTGAGGACCATGGCGCAGCCATTTTCGCAAAGGGATCAGGCGGGGGTGTCGACGTGGGACATTAGAGATTTGGAGAGGCATAAGGAGAAGATGGAGGAGGAGAAGATTAGGGAGTTGAGGAATGAGGGGGAAAAGATGGAGGTTGATGGGGCGAATGGGCACGAGAATGGGGGGTATGATGGTGATGAGTATGGCGGTGACGAGGACATGGATGCTGCGATGTTGGATATTGAGGCTTAATTGAGGCCTTGGGGATTCGTCATATAATGCCACGCTGAAGCTCTAGATAAGCGAATATCAATTCTTCCCTGTTGCTATGTGACTTTGGCTAATTGAGTTTCCCGTGTTTTAGGATGAACGTCTAGTAAACGAACCGGACCATTATCAGGCACTAGCGTGGTTTGTATGCTATTGTTCCTGTCTCTTTGTCTATCTTGAAGTGAATGTTCGGTTTCTTAGCGTGGTCGGTACGGAGGTGTTTCAGTATGACACTAATGACTTTTTGGTGCCTCGCGCTTTGAGCAGTGTCCTCCGACATCAGACGAATGCAAAGAGCAGCTTGGATGGCATGTAGCAGCTCAGGATGGATACATCAACACTAAGAATCCTTGAACGCATTCTCTGCCCATTGCATCTCGAACTTGGTTCTGGGACCCAAACCTTCTCACGCAACATCCACCCCACTCCACGTCCCATTAACCCCGAACAAAGTCCCATTACCCACCTCCAATCCAAACCCGCCCCCACCAAAATGACCATTAACCGACCTTCCCACCATGCGATCCATCACCGACAGCGTTCCCCAAAGAAAAACCCCCAAACTATATCTCCCACCCACACTCTGCCAGCCCCCACACTGCGGATCATAATCATCCATACACGACTCAACAAGCGCCTGCGCCACATCCCTTGTATACGGATAATTGCTCGTATCTGCCCCATAAAACGGCCCTTCGGGTAGCAGCGGGATACTGCCAGGAAGAAAGAAAGGAGACGAGAGCATTGCGAGAACGATGGTGCAGCTGCCTATATACAGCCCCGAGGATTAGTGGTGGGTTGTAATCTAGAGCGTGTCAGACTGGGTCAACTGACTCACCAACCATGTAACGCCTGGGCGTCCGCGATATAGCAAGCGTATGGATGGGCACCGCGGAAGGGGCAAGGAACTCGAATTCTTGGTTGCCGTGCTGGAACACTTCGTCGTGGGTGAGGCGTCGGACCGCTTGTTCGCAGTCCGCGGTGACGTAGCCGTTACCTACCCAGTCGCGGTTCATCACGCAGTGTCTTGGTGGATGGGCGTTTGAGGCATTCTGGGCTAATTGGGCAATGGTGGTGCTCGAGGCTCGCTGGGAGAAGGTGAAGAAGACGAAGAGAAGGAAAACTATCGCACTTTCGAAACAAAGAGATCGGGCCATGCTTCTGCAGGCAAGGGGAGAAACATGGTGCACGAAAGACGGATTTCCACGATATATGGAGGAGTGGTTGGTAGACCCGATGCGCCTGTACGGCTGTGTTTATCTTTCCGGGTCATGCACATGCGGCATGGAATTGCGGCTAGATCAACGATCTGCTTGCGATGGAGGTCTTGAATGATCTAGTAGTCGTCAGCTTTATCAAGCGATAGGCCTGTAGCCTTTGACGCCCTTCTCTATGCGAACGCTTGAAGTACCACACATAATACACGTGGGGTTGAATCTTCTGCGATTCTGCTTCTCTTCGATGCCTCTGGCTATCGTTCTGGAAAATGTATCATATTGTACAGCTGAAGGCTTAGGACGACTTTTCCCTCTGGTCATTGGTCTTCGAAAGATTTGGCTTTTCTGCCTTCCCGTCACCTTTCTCTTTCTTTTGCCCTTGCCTGTATTTCCCCCATTTTTCCATTGAGTATCTCCAAGATTTTCGTATCCCTGAGGTGACAAGACCCTTGATACTCTGGGTGTAGCTCGGGAACTTGATGATCTTCGTAATTGCCGAGCTGACTTCTTTATTTAGGGAATTCTGCTCTTCGCTTGCAATTCTCCGCTCAAAGGCACCACCCTGCTGCCGTTTGACTCTTGAGGGGTCTTCGTCGTTCGACTGCTCCATCATCGCATTGAACTCTAGCTGCGGGATCTGATACTTGGACTGAAATTGAAAGTAGAGCTTCTGGCGGAAATTCTTCGGTAGCCGGCGGACCATATTACCTCTCCTGAAAGGATCCATGTCTTGTACTAGGATAGCGTTTGTGTCAGGGTCACTGATCCATGAGGGTGAGCTGCATCGTGGGTCCTGGAAAGAGACATTGGGGAGGTTCTCGATCAGAGGAGCATATAGACCCCGGAAATTTGCCAGTTGATACTTGACAATATTTGCGACTTTATTCAGATTCTCGGCTCCTAAGGACATTCGAGGATCACCAAGGTAGGATATACCTGCAATCGTGTTGTAAAGGTCTTGCTCCGTGAACTTCTGAGGGAGAAGGAGAAGGGCGGTGCGGAGGGCGGAGAGAAGGTTGACCTGATTTGCTAAGCGGACACGAGGATCATCACGGAGAATCTTGACCGGTTTCTGAAGACGTCCTGCTAAGTAGAGTGTGTCCCACTGGGTAAGATCATGGCAGAGGGTATCCAGATTGACGACACCATATTTGATGAGCGTCCCGTTGACCGTCACAAAAGGATTGAAGTACACCCCAGCTCCCCATTTGTCCTGAATGCGAGAAACGAAAGAAGATCCTAAGGAGCCCACCGCCGAGTAGTGGTCCCGATGCTGTTGTAAATTCAAAGAATGCCAATGCTGGGTATATGAAACGCCAAAAATAAAGTCTATCATCTTGCCGCTGCCTTTTTGCACAGTAGATATCGCAGGGCTCGGATGGGGATGCAACGCCGAAGGCCTCGACGAGCTCGAGCCGGTCTGGGGGAAAACACCGGAGCCGTAAGCAAAAGCATATCGGATTGGGGCTCGAAATTGCCAGAGTATCTGCCGTAAGGCTTCTTTGAATTCATTGTTGATTAGAATATGCTGGTTCACACCAAAGTTCGAAGACGGAAGATCGGCAAAGGCTTGAATGTTGAAGTCCGGGTTCTCGTCCCAATCCGGGGCCAGGTCGTTTGACCGTTTCGACGCTTTCTGGGAAGGGCTTGGTGAAGCGCCTGGGGAATTCGATGTGAGAGAGGAACCCTTTGAGGACGTGGATGATGATGCGGGAGAACCGGATTCAGGCCATTTTTGCTTGGAAGAACTGCCTAAGCTAGTGGAAGCAAAGCGAAGGTAGGGAGTGGTTGTACATAGTGGTATCCGGTACTGCCATCCTACTCTGACCAACAGGAGGCTTGGGTTGAAATGTCGTTGCGATTCATGACGAAGCTACGGAACGAATATGTTAGCGAGATTAAGAATCTGATTAGCAGTCAAAAGGATGGGCGAGGACCTCACAAATGCTCGGCTTCTGTGCATCGTGTTCATATAATAAATACTTAGATTAGACGTCTAGCCTCAGTCGATTGCTATCGTTCGTAGCCAGTGAGCTCGAAAATTGGACGCATGCGTAGACCCTCCATATGCATAGATAGAGCTAGGGGGAGGGTCGTTCGAATGGAAGGAGCGTTCTCCATAAAATCGGACTTTGTTGCGCTCGCTCGGCTCGGAGTCGGCGCCAAAAAGGTACCCGCGTCAGCTCTACTATTTCGAAGATAACGCTAGATTGGCGTCTTGGCAAAAGCGCGAAAGTAAACAAAATACCAAGAGGAAATTCATCCAGCACAGCGTTGCGCTTTGATTCCATGGGTGCTCAACACTGCAACTGGTTGATCTAAGACACCATCCGGAACCCCTCGAAATGACTGTTGCGTCCTCAATGGAGAGCTATGCGGCGCGACTGGCCTCGTTCAACGCAGCGCATCCCACTACGAAGAAGAGAACCTCAAATGCTCAGCGCGCAAAGACCCTGAAATGGCCACACAAAAACCCATCGCCTCCTCAGGTGAAGCTTCTCTCTCCGAGCCTACGTATTCAAATCTCTCTGACAGTCCTCAGCTTGCTCGAGCCGGTTTCTTCTACCAACCCACCTCCTCATGCCCGGACAATGCGACCTGCTATCTGTGTAGAAGTAGCTTGGATGGCTGGGAAGAAGACGACAATCCCATCGAGGAGCATTTAAAACACGCGCCAACGTGCGGTTGGGCGATTGCTGCCTCCATTGAGCAGAATATTGAGGATGGCGGTCCTATTCTGGAAAATCCTATGTCGGAGGACATGCAGAACGCAAGGCAGATGACATTCGGTACAAATTGGCCGCACGAGGGCAAGAGAGGCTGGACATGTAAAACACAGAAGGTATGAAATCGAATACTGCGCTTTCAGTAGGGCCCTTACTAATCGATTTAGATGGTTGACGCTGGCTGGCACTACTGCCCTACGTTGGAGAGTGACGACTTTGTCAAATGCTCGTATTGCAGTCTGAGTCTGGACGGGTGGGAGCCGAAGGATGATCCTTAGTGTGTTGTAGTGCCAGTTTGCTCGGGGTTCGTTGTGCTGACAAAGGGTATAGTGATGAACACCAACGCCGATCTCCTGACTGCATGTTGTTTACCTTCTCCGCAATAAAACCAAAAGCCGGACGGACTAAGAAAGGCCGTGCATCGGCTACATCACGACTATCTTCCCAATCAAATTTCACAAACATCAGTGAAGCCGCCTCTATCGCGGAAACAGAAGGTAATTTGGATGAAAGCATGATGTCTAGCGCAGAGACAGCTAAGCCTGCGACGTCCGCGAAAGGAGGAAGGAAGGGTCCTAAGTCTAGGAAGGCATCTGGAATAGCCAAAGGCAAAGCTGGAAAGGCAAAGCAACAGGAATCGCAGATTGCTAGTAGCTTCCTGGAGCCAGAGGACGATGATTTCGAAGTCAAGGTGGTCCCAGCACTTGCTGCAAAAACAAAGGGTAGGAAGCGGAAGAGCGAAGAGATGAGCGCAGACGCCGAGGATATGACCCAACCTCCTGTCGAGGAGAAGGCGGTAGAGCCTCAACCACTAGCAAAGAAGCGGCGAGCGACAAGAGCCCGGGGCAGTGTTGCACAACCACAAGAATTGCCAACAACAAGGACTCATGAAGAAGTAGAAGACGAAGTCGACACACATATGACGGACGCCGAGGAGATGCCTCCTCCAATTGAATCTGCACTTAAGAAGAAGGAGAAGAGTGGCAAGAATGAGGCTACATCTATTGCGCGAAAAGTCTCAACCGCGTCGACGGCATCGAAAGCGTCTCTCCGAGCTGTTGGACGCGATGATGAAGAAATTGACGCGGCGTTGGAAGCGGATCTCAACAGACCTCTTACGGATGTAGAGGGTGACACAGAGCCTCTCGAGATTGAACAACCTAAGAGCCGCAGATTGACTCGGTCGAAACCCTCATCTAAGAAAGCTACAGCTTCCGTTGCTTCCACACGAAGAGCTACTCGAGCAAGTACTGTGACGGTTGAAGATATGCCAATGACAGATCTTTGCTCATCGATACCGCCTGTATCGGCCAGCGAGCAGGAGCAAATGGAACCAAAAATAGTACAAGCTCCTCCTTCTGAAGACCACACCGAGCCATTGCCAAAAGCAAAGAATGCGAAGAGTAAAGCCTTACGCAAAGTGTCAAAACGGCAGCAGAATCGAGGGCAGCAGATTGCAGAGCCTGTTGATGCACCCGCACATCAGGATGCCGCCGAAGTTGCAGAGCCTCAGCAACCAAGAATTAGGCAGGTCTCTCGGCAATTGCCAGCGCGCCGGACTAGAACATCGAACATGCCAATTGCTCAAGATGTTGTGGATTTGGCGTCCGATATCAACAGCTCCGTGCTAGGCACCCGGACCATACAAGACGACTCAGGCCACGAGACTGACGCGAGTGTGATGAAGCAAGGCCGAGCCAAACGTGCTAGTAAGAAGGCCCCTAGTGGCGTCAACAAAACGAAAGGAGCAAAGAAGTCTGCAATGGCGAGCCGCAATCTTGAAGATACGCTACAAGCTGCGCCAGCTGAGAGAGAGGCCGATGAGAACGATGATCAACCAAGCGCTGTCGTCTTAAGCCACGGGGACAGCGTGCAGCATGGTTTGACAGATGTCGAGATACCACAGGAACAGCCCAAAGTCAAGAAAGCCTCCACAAAGGGAAGACCTAAGAAACTGGCTCCCAAAGCCAAGACCACGGCAAAGAAAGCTCAGGAAGCTTCATCGCCGGCTCAGCCAAGCAACGATGCAGAAGTCAGGGATAGACCAGCCGTTTCATCACCTCCTTCAGTGCGTTCAACTCCCCGTCCAGCAATGTCTCCACAATCGTCAGACGCGGAGAACCAGCCCCCTTCCTCTCGTCCGTCAGCTCTTCGTCCTCCGCTCTCTATGCAATCGCCCTCAAGATCGCAAAGTATGAGAGTGCCCTTAGCAGTCACTACGCCAAATGCTTCTCCTTCTAGAGGAATTTTGTCGAAATTGCAGTCCACTTTTCCATGGACCGCGATAGACTTGGAACAGATCTTCCGGGGCTCGCCTTCTCCGGACAAGGAGAATAATCCTTTCGTCTTTGGGAAGGCATCAGGGAAGGCCGAAGGTGCATTGACAAGCCCAGAGAAGAAGCTGAGTGTGGAGCAATGGATCCAATTCAATGCAGAGAGATACGAGCAGAAGCTCCGGAATGAGTGCGAGCGTCTAGTTGGGATATTTGAGAGCCAGGGTATGAGGGCGTCGAAGACCTTGGAGGGAATAGTGGCCGCTGAATAAATGGACTGATACCCACTGGAAAATCGTGTTTGGGGGGATTTGGATATATACTGAAGTCAATTTTTCTTTGGGGCCGTCCCAATGCAAGCCTTCTGTTGTCGTATTTCTCGCTTTTCTAGAGCTGCCCCTCATGCCCAGCTGAACTCCAAGAACTCCTGGACTGTAGAGTACCGCAAAATTTCATGCGTAATTGATGTCTACATGAATTCTATTACAACTCGCAGCAGTAGAGAATTGTTCTTCTACAGCGACCAATGATGTAGTACTTGGTGATTCGAGTTAAAGGCAATGTACCTCCTATTCCCATCATCGGCTTGTCTTGACACAATCAGAGAACGTACTCCCTCATTGGCCTTGATTAAGGTACCACCCAACACCAATGTACAGGTTCGCGATCAGGCTCATAACGAGCAGACCCACAATCCACATAAATGGCCAAGCTCGGTATTTCGGCATCCAGGGCCGAAGCGTAGTTGCTATTTATTTCGGCGGCGCGCGCACCCTGAACATAAACGAAACATACAGTTTCCTCTGACCACAATTCTCAACAATCATGAACACTCAACCGAATTTTGAGCGAATCTCTGGAGCATTCATCGCCGCCTCTGAAGTATTCGTCACTGCCTCCCAGGAGATCGCCCATATTCCAAACATTCCCGCGCTCAACAATGGGCAGCATCTTCTTGACGCGATCAATGGCTTGACTAGGAGCGTTGAAGGCCTCAGAACCGAAGTCGCCAGTCTCAGAACCGAAGTCGCCAGTCTCAGAACCGAAGTCACCAGTCTCAGAACCGATATGAACAGCAAGTTTGAGAACCTCAACCTTCGCCTAAGTGCAGAGTCGGTTTAATTTCACTCCCTTTTCCAAGCTTCCTTATAATAATATTTTTCTATAGTGCTGTCAATAATGCTGCTAGGCTGTATAATTCTCATATCAGCAGCCGAGAGACAGCGCTCCATACACTACATGATCGGTACAACGAGCCAGTGGAAGAATTTCCAAGGGATTCAGCTACTCTAATGCGGCTATCAGGTCCGATAAAGCCTCTACATCGGATTTTTTTTCTAATTATATTAATATTGTGATAGGCAACACGCTACTGGCTCTTTTCAATGCATATGAATTACCAACTGAAGGGAGTCTCGAAACTAAGAAGAGAAGGTTCAGGGAATTCGTTGGACTTGTTGTCGATGCTTGAGCTTCATAAGGAGGGTGTGGAAGTGGAAGGGGAGTTTAAGCTTATTCAAAGGCATCTGTAATTGCAGCCTATGCTGAATCGGACGAGCATTCTAGAATCATTGCTCAAGACACCACAAAGTAGATTATAAGAGCTATTCGAGCTATTGAGCAAACGAAGTGTTCCCTTCATACAACAAGATTAGAATTCCTTCATCGATAAAAGGTAAGCATTGCCTACGTTTTATTCCCTTTCAAGCTCAATTGAGCAATGAGACTCTCGCCTCGCACCTTGATGCCCTTCACCCCACCTAAAACGTCATCGCTCCGATCCTTCTCCCTCAGCTCAGTACTTACAAAAAGACCTCCCAGACTCTATCAATCTTGTACGATCTTTCAATCATCAACAAATCCCCAATTTATTAGACTTCTTTCCACTTCGCAGTTCCCAAAGATGGCTTCTCAAAAACAGTTCAGCAACACAGATTCAGTACCTAGTGACAAGCCAGCAGACCCGTACAAAGCAACCAACCTAACAGACCCTGAGCTTCCGGAGAAGGTCCAGGACCTCGTCAAATTTATAGAGTCATGCAAATTCGGAATGATGACCACGAGGATAGAGAGTAGCGGGCTTCTCACATCAAGATGCATGGCATTGGCCGCGAAAGTACGTTTTCACTCTCAGACTCTTTTCACCCCATCTATCATACAAGCTACGATATCTGACCTTCAACCCTGTTATAGGAAGGCGGTGGAGTCGACCTCCTCTTCCACACCAACACTGAATCGGGCAAGACGGACGACCTGAAGAACGACCCTAAAATCAACATCGCCTTCCTTAACTCTACTGGCGAGTGGGCCTCCGTCTCGGGTGAAGCCAAGATCGTCACAGACCGCGAGGTGGTACGCAAATATTACTCTCCAGCACTGAAAGCATGGCTCGGAGATTTGGAAGATGGCAAACACGATGGTGGACCTGAAGACCCTAGAATTGGCGTAATCAAAGTGGTTGCGAAGACGGCGACTTATGCGATTGCTACTGGGACATCTCTGGGACGGGGTGCAGACATCGTGAAGGGTGCAATTACGGGCGCGGCTCCGAAGGTCAACAAGCTGAGGGAGCTTAGCGAGGAGGAGCTGGAGCAATGTGAGTGCTTATTCCTGCGACCCCTGCAAATCTGCGCGTATTAAACCTCATTTGTGACTGGCGATCGTTTTCCTCCTCATCTCCAGACCAATCAAGTCAGTAAGGAATGATATGCTGACATCTTGCGTTTCTCGCAATGCAGGGCGTTCGCAAAACAGCTAGACAGTGAAGTTGTGAAGTATGATGGGTAGTTCTAAAAAGGACCATGTCTTCAGAAGACGTTATTACTCAATACAAAAGCAGAATAGCTAGTGTCTGTTTCGAACGCGATGTTGTCCAACATGCTTGCATTCACCGTTTCTCTATTGCGACATCCATCTCTGCTCTGCATTTAATTTGAGATATGAGCGATACGGCAATTGCCAACATAAGGGGCAGTTGCAAGGTCCACGGAGCTCGCGGATTATCAAATACATGTGTAGAAGGGCGAAGACGACTCTAGAAAGGGCCTGAAAGCCTTGCGTGGTGTTCAAGTTGACTGTGCTCAGTCTGTGCTAGCATTCAATACTGCGGCTCCTTCTGGCAATCAGCCTGGCAGAACGTTAAAAGACCTCAGCAATATCCAGAGACTGCTTACAGCCAATACGGGTGCGTGCTTAACTGCCAGGTGGGACAAAGCAGCCCTATCGGAAAGATGGTGGCGTACTGCATCTCAGCCTCACTTCTGCCTGTGGAAAACAACAACTAAGTACATCACAATCGCCCCCTTCTGTGAAAAGTACAGAGAAACCTAGTACATCAAGCGGTACCAGATGCCTCTTCCTCGTCTTTTTCAGCGAGGCTCCAGGTACACCAGCTCCTCCTTAGACTTCGTTGCTGCACTTGGCAACTCAATTGCCAAAAGCCTGTCGACTGCGCAAACCTCTACCTACCTCCCAAATTATAGCAAGCTCATCATGGAGCAAGGTCCCAGATACACCAATCCCTTAAACATCATTGCTCAATTTCGCTACTCTATTGCTAATGGCTCTTTGCACGCGCAGATCTCTGCTTTCACAAAGAACTTTGGCAAGCGTGTTGTGGAATTCTTCAAGCAGCCACGTGAGTCAAAACGAGCTTTACTGGGACGCAGAATAGCTAAAAAAAACTTGCAGATATATACAAGCTGATCTCAATCTATGGGGTCACTTCTGTGGCCGTGTTCGCCTTTGTAGCTTGTCTTGGCTTTGGTCCCCTTGGTGTTGGTGGAGGTCTGTTCCCTTGAGCCATTGTATGGACACAAACGTGATAACAGGCTAACTTCGAAAAGGAACCCTAGCGGCAGCTTTTCAGTCGATATTTTACGCAGGTTTCACTCCGGCTGGAAGCCTCTTCGCAACCCTGACCTCGATGGGTATGCTCGGGACTTTGCTACCAGCAGCAGCGAGTATTGCGGCAGTTGTTGCGACCTCAGTCACAGCTATCATGTGGGTTCGTGGTGTGGGACGTTGATGGATGGACGAAGTACCCATCTATGCGAGAAGGACTTTCTGTGCTCGACCTATTGCATTTTGGCCTATCATGAGGGACACGGACTAGCCAGGGGTCCATAGCGGACGATATGCACAAAATTTTCGATTGCTGCGTGCCATACCGTGACCATGGATGGCCATGGCTGAAGTTCATCTGGTGGTCTGATAGCGGTATCCATGTTGTCGCAAGTCACATGATCATCGCTCCATAAACCTAAGGCCTTGTTTATTGATTCGATAACGGGAATACTTCATAGGCACGCCCTCGCCAAGATAAATGGCAATGAGGGAAGCCCCGAAGCGAGCCCCTAAGCCGCCCCTGAGCTGAGGGCAGCGCCCGGGGTAGCTTCAGGGCTCTCATTGCCAATCATTTTGGCGAGGGCGTGATAGGGTTTGCCCAAAATCTGTTGCTAAACACCATAATCGATGTAACGATATGTATTTGCTTATGCCTTTCAAGGGGTCGAGGAAACTTGCATATTCTGCCAAGAAGCTCATTGGTCGCATATACACACCCTTAGCTACAGGTAGGGACCGCGCTTCCAATGTGGCAGATCTCAGCTTTCACACGGCACTCGCTACACATAAAACTTCAAGTTTTGCCCACGAGAATCCGCATTCAGCACGCTCATTACTGATTTCCACGATGCACATCCCTCGTCTCCTGTTCGGAGGCTTCGATTACACCAACTCCAGCAGTTTCGCAGCTGAGTTTGCACAGTTCGTCCATGACCGCTCTTTATTCTGGCAAGCATGGGCTTGGATCGCCAACCATGGAGACCTCGTTATTGAATGGCTTAAGCAACCTCGTAAATCTGTATCTCGTGAACTCCGCCGTTCCACAGCTGACAGGAGCCCAGTGTTCGCAATAGTTAACTAGTTCGATTTTTGACCCCAAACCAACTAACTACGCTAATTTTTAGCGTAACTAGTTCAGTTTTGGGGGCAAACCAACTACCAACTGCTAACGCTAGTTCTTAATCGTAGCACCTAACTAAGCCAAGCTTAGTAGTGGCCACCCGAGTGTCGCGCCTAGCCGAGTGACGCAAATCTTCAAAATATCACCCCCCAACTTGCGAAAATCACTAACCCCCCCATAATGGATTAATCCTATTCAGCTATTAAGTCAAGGATAGATAACGCCATAACCTTTATTGACGAAAATCCTGACGTCTCTACTGCCCGGGTTACGCGCGATTTCGATATTCCCCCTAGGCGTCTGCAGCGGCGGGTTTAAACAGGCCACTCTAGGAAAATATCTATACCTAATAGTATAGCGCTCGCCCCGGCCTAGGAACTTACTATTATCGAGTTTATCAAGCTATACGATTTATTCGATATATTAATAAGGCTAGGGGTACTCCGGGGGTATATAGATTTTATTCTCACGGAAAATAAATCTTAAAGAAGAGTTAATCGATACTAGCCGACTAGATTTATTAAAAGGTACCCTGAATTATATAAACGTAACTAAATACCTCTCTTAATAGATAGAAAGAATACTTATAAGCCGGAGGATATATTAGGATACTTTAGGCGCTTCTAACGCGTACGTTTTAAACTCGGGGTAATAGATAAAAATATATAAAATATAAACGAAATAGGTTTTAGGATTAGGGTTAGAAAGAGCCATTAAATCGTCTTTATATATACGACGAAGTAATTATATATACACGACCCTAATAATAGGGATTATATTACCGCCGCCGAGTATATTAGTAACGGTGGAATTTCTATAGTACCGTTTATCATTCTGAATAGAAAATTGATTTTATATAAATAAGTTAATAATAAGCTACCGGGGGCTATTAAACTCGCGGTTAATAACTCTAACTATTTAAATAATATCTTAGGACTCGTATAATTATATTATTTTAAAGAGTAGAGCCGTAAGACCTAAAAGAGTAAATAGAGGATTTTTATTATAGACGGATTCGGATCCTATTTAACGTAGGAATTCTTCCATTATACTATAAAGTATAATATTCGATTATTCTAGTTACTGGCCTATTCTACTTATTTTAACTAATTACTCGACGTTAATTATTTTTAATCTTTTAAATACTATTATTAAGAAACTCTTAATATATATATATATTAAATTAGATTTTATTTATCTAAAGCGGATTTTCTAGCCCTATTTTAAAAAGTTCGGATAAATATATTTAAAAGCGTAACTATTACGTTAGCCTAGTGGGTAACTAGTTTTATTCTATATAATCCTCACCGTATACTTAATATATTTTCGGAATATTAACGAAAAGTTATTCGGTTAGTAATGTTAGAAGTTAACGAATTATCTTTTATTTAATATACCTTATATACCGCTAAAGATCTAATTAAATATAGTCGTATACTAGAGAAAAGTATTAAAAAATATAACTTTATTAAGTATTTATTCATACCGATTCTTTAATCCATAAAGAGTAGTATTACTACGGTATAATAATTACGCCAATTAACCCTAAAGCTTAAGGATAATAATAAAATATAAATCGAGAAAACTACGCGTAAATTATAATTTAATATAATTTACTAAAAGGGGGACTAAATTACTATAGAGAGTATAAAGTATATAAGTATATAGAAGAAGTTAAATAATCGAATAAAAACTACGCGGGTTATTAAATAGGCCTAAAAGTAATTAATAAAAATCGATACCGCAGTTAAGAAAAAGTTTTAAAATATTAAACGAGACACCTAGATCCGATAGGATAAGGGAAATAAGATTCATAATATTTTTTAGAATATTCAACGCAAACGTTGGTTAGCTAGTAATAAAAGTAGGAAATAAATAGTGTTTGTGCGTCACTCGGCTAGGCGCGACACTCGGGTGGCCACTACTAAGCTTGGCTTAGTTAGGTGCTACGATTAGCAGTTATACGCTAGTTTGAACTAATAGTTGAAGCAGTTTGCATAAAATTCATAAAATCCATAAATCGTTCATAACTTACCTCGATATAAAATAGTTGAAGATTACCGAGGGTAAAATTCGGGATCTTTAAAGATCTCGGTAGGGGTAGCTCCTAGCGCTAGGCCTATTCCGGCCGCGCTTTACCTAATTAGGTAGTCAGCCCTTACTCCGCCAGAACTAATTAAAACTGCTAAACTACCAGTTTTAACTGATAGTTCATAGTTTAAACAGTTCATAACTGAACTAGTTAAGACCCCAAACCAACTAACTATTAAGGGGAAAAAGGGCGAACTGAACTGCTAAACTAATAGTTTGCCAGTTAAACAGTTAACTATTGCGAACACTGCAGGAGCCCAGACGTCCTGACCCTGGTCATGGCTTGGTGTATAACTTTTACGATCGTTCTCATTTTGACTTTGACTGTCGGGTTTGGGCTCATTGGAATTGGCGCAGGTATGCTCATTAGCTTTTACGAAAGATTGATACCTCGGGCAAATGCTGACTCGAATGGAGGAACCACGGCCGAGACATTTCGGTTATCCCACGCAGGCTTCACCCGAGCTGGAGGCATGTTGCCTTCGAGGGCTATGCTTGGTACCTTACTACCTGGCTTCGTGTCTCTCGCCGCAGTGGGTGCGAGTTTCATGACTGTGTTAGTATGGATTTGTGGCGTGGGTCAGTGAGGAGAGAGAGTAGCGAACATGGTCTTGTAAAAATGGCGTTTCTCGCTACAGCCCTGATCTAGGACGCCGTTCTTTTGAACATCGAAGATAACACACCGGGGCTGAATTGCAGCATAATAGGAGCGGCTAAATCGATTCGACATATCTGGTCAGATACTCTTGCGCTCCCGAAATACCTCCTTGGCTCTATGCGCACGCGTGTGATAGCGGGAGCTTTTCCCACGCAAAACGCCCTGAGGATCCTGCAGTGGACGACTCGATATCCGATAACTACGCGCTGGGATTGCGCGTTTCTAGCATCTTTCAAACAGACTACTCCCACGTTGGGTATCTGTAATTTCCAATCTGTTTGGGCTAGTTCACAGCCTCATCATGTCATCACATGTTTTCCGCGAATTTCATATAGATCCCGCGCTTGCCCTCTCAATGTGTATCCTCATGACCTTGCTTTCTCAAAATTTCCTGTTGTATCGAATCCAGCATGCGGTGCCTTTTCCCTTTACAGCAGTACCTATCTTTTCTCGTTATCTTGACTACAATTTTCCACGCATCTCACTCACTTACGACCCCCACCCATTCGCGCCGTTTCACACCTTCCGTTCACCATGACTCTCAATCCAAAGCTAAGATCAACGCCCGCTCACCCGCCTCACTCTCTCTGGGCGGCAGAACACTCCAGAAACGCACCTTACCAGGATCCTACACAGTCGGCTCCCCCACCGCCCTTTGGGACGTGGCCCTCGCAGCCTCATATCCCTTCATTCCAATAATGGATGCCGCCCACAACCTCGAAACGTTATACAACATCGCCATGGCCCAAACACGAGGTTTCATATCCTCCAGCGCCGAAACCTGGAACGCGTTCGGCTTCAAAGAGGGCGCAGTCTCTTTGGTTTTCAGAGTCCTTAAAAATAATAATTTTGGGGTGCCGTGGCAGTTGGTGATTGATCTGGCTGAATCGTTTTTGGAGAGAGCGAGGATGGGGCATGTGGGGACTTTTAAGGGAAAGGTGACGGGGGAGGGAAGGTTACAGAGCTAGGTTGGATATTACGCAGAGTTTGTTGGATAGTGCGAGTGAGATACATGGGGGTTGAGAGTTTTTTTTGGCATCGTATCCCCGGGTTTTCTTTCGCAGCTTCACTTGATTCATCGATGACTTGCTCTTCTCTGTTCGTTTGGACGCAAAGAATACCTACAGAACAGTCATCCGCACCTTTTTGGATCAACATTGCACCCTTTTCGGGCTACCAGAGAGTGTCATGCACTGTTAGTGGTGATGTCAAATTGATTTCGTGGCGACTGAATAAGTATCCCCGCGCCGGGGTAATATCATCTCTACTTATGCTAGCTTTGGAGTGGATGGCGAAAGAATCAATCGACGCCGCTTAGCCTTTGTCCGCGAATTATGAGAGACAAGGGGTGGAAGAGCAGTAAGACAAGAAATTATTCGATAGCTTGAACGCTGGGGGTAGAACATGAGTTTTATCCGAAAAGAAATTCGTCTCTTGAACAAGCAAAGAAAGAGTTTTACAAGAATTAACAGAGCATATTTTGATCTTTCGCCCGAAAGCTTTGTTGAATAAGTTATTTCGATTCTTTAGACAACGAGTCATGGCTTCGTACGATAAAGGAAAATATCTGGTATATCTCTTCGCTTTCTGAACATTACGAATAAAAATTTTATTCGAAGAAAGATTTCTCCAACTTCAGACAGCTGCCCTCGAAGTCTTTCATCAACGTTTGATTCCGATCAACGTGACAAGACGAACTCTGATCATTCAGATATAAAGAGCAGGACGCACTGCCGAGTGCACCCAATGAACATCAATATTGCAACTCACTCAAGCCCTCCAGTCCACTAAAGTCCTAATAAGCATCCAGCTAACCTCATAATCCCACCCGTTTATCATGCCCCACCTCACCACCATAATCTCCATGACCGGAACCACTATTCCCGATCCTCTCTCTGACCCTCTTCTAGCGCCTCGACATGTGGGATATCGGGCGCAGCAGCAAATATCTACATAACGCTTTATAGCGATACATACTGCGTGACCAAAACCGTCACTCACAGCATGCTATACTTCGAGCAGTTCAAAGCCCAAGCTTATTCCTTATCCCTCCACCGCAATTTAGGTTCCATTTGAGAGCAACTCGATGTCAGCAGTGCGCAGTGCACTCAGTATCTTGGTAGTGCCATCGCACCTACCTTTCCAGTAGCCTAAAATCCCAATCCGACCGATCTTCCTCCTGGAGAACCTTTGACAACGTATTTGCCTGGTAATGATGTGCCTGCGAGTGGAGGAACGTGTTATGAGATTGGTGTGACTGCAGATTCGTGGATTTGAGGACTGAAAATGCGTAATGTAGATCCGGTTTTAGCTGAAGCGAGGTGTCTGGTAAGTTGATATGTAATTTCTCTGAGAGTTTGGCAATTGGATGGAGACGCCAACATTGAGAACAACATGAGGTTCAAAGAGCGTTCGACGAAGTGAAGGTTGGGTATAGGGGCGCGTCAAGCCTGCAGACCTCGGATTTATAAAGGATCTCACACACATATACCTTCTTGACGTCCACGAGCTCCGGCATCAAGATCGTCGCGGGCATCTGAATGCATACAAGACAGCCATAGAGCATCTCCTCACTACACTCATCAAAAGAAAGGCCCAAAATGTTTTACAACCCCCGTCTCACGCCTTCGCAAAATTCCCAGCCAATATCTCAACCAGCGTCTCCTGGAGGCCCCTATCCCTCCCAACTTAAATGTTATGCATGACTTCCTCCGTCATTAATCACCAACTCGCACTCTTGATCATCACCTTCAGCGCGTCTCTTCGCAATCCCCAACTCTGACAGAAGATCCCTATGCCTCAAAATCTCTGCCAATGACAATGAAGACTCTTGATCCAGGTCTCTCGAATCCTGACACGATCAAAAGGGCTTTATGCTGACCAGCCATTGCAGGAGTGAGCAAATCCAGTATCGACCATGACGAACATAGACCTATCTCATCATCCTCTTCAGCATTTAGTCTCATTTCGGCTGTATAGACGACGACAACCAGAAAGATGTCCTCACCGAGACCAGACCAACGAAGAACGACTCGAATATATGGTCACATATCTGTG
>JAABUS010002352.1_pt1 | contig 36111 bp, 34 predicted proteins | sample 5560161 | NCBI WGS metagenome assembly JAABUS01 (sample SAMN10711885, study PRJNA513376) | rock metagenome | isolation source: Antarctica rocks | place: Antarctica: Victoria Land, Trio Nunatak nord | collected 2016-01-04
CGGCTGGCGCCTCCGCAGCGTCAAGGTGCCATACCTCTTGCTCCGCCTCCCGGCGGAGCCGGCTTCGCCGATCCGGGCTCACCCTCGCCCTGCTCCGGCTGGCGCCTCCGCAGGCTGACCTTCCGGTCCGAGGTGCCACACTGCAGCCATGGAGCGACTGTCGGGACTCGACGCGACCTTCCTCTACCTCGAGACGCCCACCCACCACATGCACGTGGCGATGACCATGGTGCTCGACCCTTCGACGATGCCCGGTGGCTACTCGTTCTCCGCCATCCGCGACTTCATCGGCGACCGGCTGCACCTGGTGCCGCCGTTCCGGCGCCGGCTCCTCGAGGTTCCCTTCCGGCTCCACCACCCGATCTGGGTGGAGGACCCCGACTTCGACCTCGACCGCCACATCCGCCGCATCGGTGCGCCCGCCCCGGGCGGCCGACGCGAGCTGGCCGAGCTGGCCGGCCAGATCGCCAGCAGCCCGCTGGACCGGTCGAAGCCCCTCTGGGAGCTGTGGGTCATCGAGGGCCTCAAGCACGATCGCATCGGCGTGGTCACCAAGGTCCACCACTCCGCCATCGACGGTTCGTCGGGGGCGGACCTGATGGTCCACCTGTTCGACCTCGACCCGGCGGTAGAGGATCCGCCGCCGGCCGAGGAGCGGCCCTCCGAGCACATCCCCTCCGACGTCGAGCTGCTGGCCTACGCAGCCGCGTCCAAGGCCCGCCGCAACCTCGGCCTGCTGCCGCTGCTCGGCCAGACCGCCCAGTCGGTGTCGCGGATCGTGCAGGGCCGTCGCAGCCCGGACCAGCCGGTGGGCGCCGTCCCCCTCACCGCGCCCCGCACACCGTGGAACGGGCCGCTCAGCTCCCGGCGGGCGGTCGGGTTCGCCCGGGTGCCGCTGGCCGATGTGAAGGCGGTGAAGAACCACTTCGGCGTGACCGTCAACGACGTGGTGCTGGCCATGTGCGCCGGCACCCTGCGCCGCTACCTCCAGGCCCGGGACCTCCTGCCCGACGAGCCGCTCATCGCCGTGTGCCCGATCTCGGTCCGCACCGGCGACGGCGATGGCGCCCCCGACCCGGCGGCGGCCTCGGCCAACAAGGTGTCGGCCATGTTCACCTCGCTGGCCACCGACGTGGAGGATCCGGGCGAGCGGCTGCGGGCCATCGCCGAGGTCACCCGCGGCGCCAAGGAGGAGCACAACGCGGTGGGCGCCGACATGCTCCAGAACTGGGCCGAGTTCGCCGGGCCGAACCTGTTCAACCTGGCCTCCCGGCTCTACTCAGGACGGGGATGGGCAGGGAGCCACCGCCCGATCCACAACGTGATCATCTCCAACGTCCCAGGGCCCCCCTTCCCGCTGTACTACGCCGGGGCCGAGATGGTGGCCGCCTACCCGATGGGCCCGGCCATGGAGGGAGCCGGCCTCAACGTCACGGTGATGAGCTACCGGGACTCGGTCGACATCGGCTTGATGGTGGACAAGGAGCTGGTCCCTGACGTGTGGGACATGGCTGACGCCGTGCAGCCGGCCCTCGACGAGCTCAAGCGGGCCGCCGGCCTCGGCGCGGCGGCGCCCCGCCGCCGGTCACGGCCTCGCGCCAGGACCGCCTGACCTCCCGACGGCTTCTGGCATGCATTCCGGTCGCCCTGACGACCGGAATGCATGCCAGAACGTGTCGGCGGGTCGTCAGCCGGTGTTGCTGGTGTCGGCGATGGCGAACATCACCACGATGAAGACCCCGAGGGCGAGGAAGGCGTAGCCGATGATCACGCCGGCGAGGGCCAGGCTCCGGCCCCCCTGGCGCCCCTCGCTGCGCTTGATCTGGCTCAGGGCGATGTGGCCGAGGATCACTCCGGGGATGGCGGTGACGCAGGTGAGGACCGTGGCCAACGAGCACACGAGCGAGGCGATGGCCAGCCCGTTCGGGCTGGGCGCCGGGGCGTAGCCGCCGTAGCCCGCTCCTCCGTAGGCCGGTGCGCCGTACCCGGCTCCTCCGTAGGCCGGTGCGCCGTAGCCCGGGGCCCCGTACCCGGGTGAGGGGGCGGCGTAGGGGCCGGAGGCCGGGGGCGTCGGACCCGCTCCGGGGCTCGACCAGGGCGACGGCGGCGGCCCGCCCCCGGGCCCCCACGCCCCCGGTGGCGGTGGCGGTGGCGGTGGCGGTGGCGGTGGCGGTGGGGCAGAGGGGTAGCCGGGCGCCTGGACGATCGGGGAACCGGGCGGCCGGTACGGCGGCTCGAAGGCCGGAGCACCGGCCGGTGGGCCGGTCGGGGTGGCCGTCGACGGCGTAGGTCCGACGCCGGCGGCGGACGGCTCGTCCAGCACGGTCGTGGCGGCGTCCCCGGCGGACTGGTCAGTCGACGAGACGGCCTGCCAGCACTGGTTGCAGAACGTCGCCCCGTCGGGAAGGGCGTTGCCGCAGTTGGGGCAGTCGAACATCGGTCCTCCGGCTCGGGTGCGGCCGACCTTAGGCCCGGTCAGTCTGCGCCGCTGCTGGTGAGGCCGATGGCGATGAACGCCACGATGCCGAGGACGGCGAGGCCGGTGAGGACCCATCCGATGATCACCCCGGCCACCGCCATGCCCCTGCCCTCCTGGCCGGTGCGCTTGATCTGGGACAGCGCGACGTGGCCGAGCACGGCGCCGACGGGTGCGAAGACGGCCCCGAACCCGCAGGTGACCAGCGTCAGCACGACGATGCCGATCGACGTGATCAGCGAGCCGATGGCCATGCCGTTGGTGCCCGGCCCGGTGTTGAACCCGAAGCCGCCATAGCCGTAGGGGGGCGGTGCGGGCGAGCCCGGATGGGGGCCGGGCGCGTACGGCGAGGGCGACGGCGGTCCGACCGGCATGGACGCGGCCGGGCCGACCTCGGACGGCCCGGCCCACGGCGAGGGTTGCGCGGTGGGAGACCACGCGCACTGAAGGCAGGGGGTCCCGTCGGCGGGCAGCGGGTTGGCGCACACCGGACAGGTCGACATCGGCACCTCTCTTGCATGGGACCCGGGGACGCACCGTACCGCCGCGCTACTGGGCCGAGACCGCCCGGGCCGAAGTAGAACGCGTTCTCGCGACGTCTGGTACAAACGGACGGTGGCGTTCAACATCGCCGACCTCTTCGAACGGGCGGTGGACGTGGTGCCCGAAAGGGTCGCCCTCGTGGTCGGCAGGGAACGCCTCACCTTCGGCGAGCTCGAGGCGCAGGCCAACCGGATGGCCCACCACCTCCAGGGCGAGGGCTTCGGCGTCGGGGACCACATCGGGATCCACGCGCAGAACTGCGTCGAGTGGGTGGTCGCGATGCTGGCGGCGTTCAAGATCCGGGTCGTCCCGATCAACATCAACTTCCGCTACGTCGCCGACGAGCTGGCCTACCTGTTCGACAACGCCGACCTGGGCGCCGTCGTCCACGCCGCCGCCTACGCACCCCGCATCGCCGAGGTGCGAGCCCGGGTCCCCGGCCTGCGCCACCTGGTCGCCATCGACGACGGCAGCGGGCAGGCCGTCGACGGCCTCGGCTCGGTCCCCTTCGCCGAAGCGTTGGCCGGCTGTTCGCCCGACCGCGACTTCGGGCCCCGTTCCCCCGACGACCACTACGTGCTCTACACCGGCGGCACCACGGGCATGCCCAAGGGGGTCGTGTGGCGCCAGGAGGACGTCTTCTTCGCCCTCGGTGGCGGGGTGGACGCCTACACCAACGAGCGCGTGACCACCGACACCCAGCTGGCCGAGAAGGCGCTCGCCACGGACACCCCACTCATCACCATGTGCATCCCGCCGTTGATGCACGGTGCCGCCCAGTGGGCCACGCTCCGGTTCTGGTTCGAGGGCAACACCGTGGTGTTCGTTCCCGAGTTCGACCCGCACACGGTGTGGGCCACCGTGGCGCGCGAGCGGTGCAACGTGGCCATGATCACCGGTGACGCCATGGGTCGCCCTCTCATCGAGGCGCTCGAACCCGATCCCGGCCGGTACGACCTCTCCTCGCTGTTCCTGGTGACGAGCAGCGCGGCGGTGTTCTCCCCGACGGTGAAGGACCGCTTCCTCGACGTCCTCCCGGACCTGATGATCGTCGACGCCATCGGCTCCAGCGAGGGTGGTCACAACGGCATGGTGACCGTGGGGCGGGGCCAGACGGCGATGAAGGGCGGCGGTCCCACCGTGGCCGCCGGCCGCGACGCGGTGGTGCTCGACGACGACCTCCGCCCGGTCGCACCCGGGTCGGGGGTGGTGGGTCGCATCGCCCGGAGCGGGAACATCCCGATCGGGTACCACAAGGACCCCGCCAAGACGGCGGCCACCTTCGTCAACGCCGCCGACGGCGTGCGCTACGTCGTGCCCGGGGACTTCGCCACCGTGGAAGAGGACGGCTCGATCACCCTCCTCGGCCGTGGTTCGGTGTGCATCAACTCGGGGGGCGAGAAGATCTTCCCCGAAGAGGTGGAGGCGACGCTCAAGGCGCATCCAGCGGTGTTCGACGCCGTCGTCGTCGGCGTACCCGACGACCGCTGGGGGGAGACCGTGGCCGCCGTGGTCCAGCCGCGCGACGGGCTCGCCGCCCCCACCCTCGAGGACCTCGACGCCCACTGCCGCCTGCACCTCGCCGGCTACAAGGTGCCCCGACGCCTGCACATCGTCGACGAGGTGGTGCGCTCCCCCAGCGGCAAGCCCGACTACCCGTGGGCCGCCGGCATCGCCACGTCCTGACGCCGGCCGCCACCGCGATCCGCTGGGGTCGCCGGTCCCGTAGGTTGGTCAGGACCGTCGTCCCGTTCCGATCAAGGAGGCCGAGATGGCCAGACCCTGGAGCTGCCTGACCCTCCCACCGGTGCGCGACACCACGTGGGTCGAAGCCCAGTTCGGCCACCGGTAACGCCGTGGCCGTCACCGAGTCCCCCTCCCGCTCCCTCGTCAACCATCGCACCCGCTTCGACGAGGTGCGGGCCACGACCGAGGCCCTGGCCGCCCCCCTCGCCCCCGAGGACCAGGTGATCCAATCGATGCCCGACGTGAGCCCCACCAAGTGGCACCGGGCCCACACCACCTGGTTCTACGAGACGTTCGTGCTCGGCCCCCACGCCCCCGGCTACACGGCGGTGAACCCGGGCTACGACTACCTCTTCAACTCGTACTACGAGCAGGTCGGCCCCCGACACCCACGGGCCGAGCGGGGGCTCATCTCCCGACCCACGGTGGCCGAGGTCGCCGCCTACCGGGAGGTGGTGGACGACGCCGTCCGCCACCTGCTCGACACGGTCGGCGCGGACCGGGCCGCCGCCGTCGCCGGCCTGGTGGAGATGGGCCTCCACCACGAACAGCAGCACCAGGAGCTGCTGGTCATGGACATCAAGCACGTGCTGTCCCGCAACCCGCTCCGGCCCGCCTACCGCAGCCCGCCGCCGGCCGCTCCACGATCGACCGGCGTCGGGCCGGTCGGTTGGGTGGACGTGGAAGGCGGCCTCGTCGAGATCGGCCACGGCCTCGACGGTGACGGGTTCGCCTTCGACAACGAGGCGCCCCGCCACCGGAGCTACCTGGAACCGTTCCGGTTGGCCGACCGGCCGGTCACCTGCGGCGAGTGGCTCGCCTTCCTCGAAGACGGTGGTTACCTCCGCCCCGAGCTCTGGCTCTCCGACGGCTGGGCCACTGTCACCCAGAACGGGTGGCGGGCGCCGCTCTACTGGGAGGACGACGGGGGATCGTGGTCGGTGTTCACGCTCAACGGCATGCAGCCCGTCGACGCCGCGGAGCCGGTCGCCCACGTGAGCTTCTTCGAAGCCGACGCCTTCGCCTCGTGGGCCGGCGCCCGCCTCCCCACCGAGTCCGAGTGGGAGGTGGCCGTGGTCGCCCACGGCGGTGACGACGGGCCGAACGACCTGTCCACCGGCATCCTCCACCCCCGGACGGCGCCGCCCGGACCGGGCGTGCGCCAGACCGCGGGAGACGTGTGGGAGTGGACGGCCAGTGCCTACCGGCCATACCCCGGGTTCCGGCCCGCCGCCGGCGCCATCGGTGAGTACAACGGCAAGTTCATGTGCAACCAGATGGTGCTGAGGGGCGGTTCGTGCGCCACCCCCGCGGGCCACACCCGGGCCACGTACCGCAACTTCTTCCCACCGGCTTCCCGGTGGGCGTTCTCCGGGCTCCGCCTGGCCACCGACGCCTGACCCCGGAGCCGAGATGAGCGACGTGATCGAACCGGTGGTCGACGTGCACCTCGGCGCCGACGACCTGGCCGCCGCCCTGCGCTCCGACGTCGCCGACGGGCTCACGGCCACCCCCAAGGAGCTGCCCCCCAAGTGGTTCTACGACGAGCGGGGCAGCGAGCTGTTCGACGCCATCACCCGCCTGCCCGAGTACTACCCGACGGCGTGCGAGCGCGAAGTCCTCGTGCGGGAGGCCGGCGCCATCGCCCGGCGTTCGGGCGCCGACACCCTCGTCGAGCTCGGCTCGGGCACCTCGGAGAAGACCCTGGCGCTGCTCGACGCGTTCACCGCCACCGGCCGGCTCGAGCGGTTCGTGCCGTTCGACGTGTGCGAGGGCTTCCTGCGCGAAGCGGCTGGCACCATCGCCGCCCGCTACCCGGGGCTGGTGGTGCACGGCGTGGTCGGCGACTTCGAGCGTCACCTCGGCCGGATCCCCGCCACCGGCCGTCGCCTGGTGGCCTTCCTCGGCGGCACGATCGGCAACCTCGTGCCTGCCGCCCGCAAGGCGTTCCTGGCCGAGCTGGCGTCGACCCTGCGGCCCGGCGAGGGCCTCCTCCTCGGGACCGACCTGGTGAAGGACCCGGTCCGGCTGGTGGCGGCCTACGACGACCGGGCCGGGGTGACCGCAGAGTTCAACCGCAACGTCCTCGCCGTCATCAACCGCGAGCTCGACGCCGACTTCGTGCCCGACCGCTTCGCTCACGTCGCCCGCTGGGACGCCGACGCGGAGTGCATCGAGATGCGGTTGCGGTCGACCACTGACCAGGAGGTGCACGTCGGGGCGCTCGACCTCACCGTGGGCTTCGCCGCCGGTGAGGAGATGCGCACCGAGGTCAGCGCCAAGTTCCGCCGGGACGGGGTGGAGCGGGAGCTTGCCGCCGTCGGCCTCGACCTGGCCGAGTGGTGGACCGACGCCGCCGGCGACTTCGCCGTCTCCCTGGCGTTCATCTCCAGGGCCGAGCGAGCGGGCTGAGCTCAGCGCCCGGTGAAGTGCGCCTCGCGCTTCTCGGCAAAGGCCCGGGGGCCCTCCTTGGCGTCCTCGGTGGCGAACACCGGCCACCCCAGCTCCAGCTCTCGGGCCAGGCCCTCCTCCTCGGTGAGGTTCTGCGCCGCCCGCATCGAGGCCAGCACCGCCTGCACCGCCACCGGTCCGTTGGCGGCCACCATGGCGGCCAGCTCGTGGGCCCGCTCGAGGGCCTGCCCGTCGGGCACCACGTGGCCGATGAGGCCGATGCGGCGGGCGTCGTCAGCGGAGATCAGTCGACCGGTGAGCAGCAGGTCGGCGGCGTCGGTGAACCCGATCTGGCGGTGCAGGCGGACGGTGGAGCCGCCGAGCGGGAACAGGCCGCGGCGCACCTCGGCCACCCCGAACTCGGCGCTCTCGCCCGCCACCCGGATCTCGGTGGCCTGGAGGATCTCGGTGCCACCGGCCACGCAGTAACCCTCCACCGCGGCCACGAGCGGCTTGCGGGGCCTGAAGTGGCGAAGGAGCGCCTTCCAGTGCAGGTCCGGGTCCTGGTTGAAGCGCTCCTGGGCGAGGGAGTCCATGCCCCCGGCCAGCGCCTTGAGGTCCATGCCCGCGCAGAACGACCCTCCGGCGCCGGTGAGCACGCCCACCCGCAGGTCGGGGTCCTCGTCCAGCTCCTTCCAGGCGTCGTAGGCGGCGATGAGCATCTCGCCGCTGAACGCGTTCTTCGCCTCGGGCCGGTTGAGGGTGACGGTGAGCACGGGGCCGTCCCGCTCGACGAGCAGGTGCGGTGCAGTGGGTTGGGATGGTTCGGGCACGTCTGGCAGACTAGAACACGTTCCAGTTGTGACCGGCCGACGGACGAGGTGGGTAGCGCTCTCGTGGAGCTCAGCGACGTCGACATCTACGACCCGGACAACTACTGCGAGGGGCCGCCCCACGAGATGTTCGCCACCCTGCGGCGGGACGCCCCGGTGTACTGGCACCCGCAGCCGGGAGGCTCCGGGTTCTGGAGCGTCACCCGCCACGCCGACATCGTGAGGGTGAACCGTGATCCCAAGACGTTCTCGTCGTGGGAGGGCGGCGCCCTGCTGGATGTGATCGACACTGCTTCGCTCGAGCAGAGCCGACTGATGATGCTCAACATGGACCCGCCCGAGCACACCCGGTTGCGCAAGATCGTGAACAAGGGCTTCACCCCCCGCCGCATCCGGGCCCTCATGGAGGCGCTCCAGGACCGGGCCCGGGCGATCGTGGCCGAGGTGGCCCCCAAGGGCGGGTGCGACCTCGTAGAGGAGGTGTCCGCCGAGCTTCCCCTCCAGGCGATCGCCGAGCTGCTCGGGGTGCCCCAGGAGGACCGCCACAAGGTGTTCGACTGGTCGAACCAGATGATCGGGTTCGACGACCCCGAGTTCGGCACCTCGCCGGCCGACGCCGAGGTGGCGGCCATGGAGCTGTGGGCCTACGCCCAGGACCTGGCCGACCGCAAGCGGGAGGAGCCGGGCGACGACATCGTCACCGCGCTGCTCGACGCCGAGGTCGACGGTGAGCGGCTGTCCGACATGGACTTCAACATGTTCTTCCTGCTGCTGGCCGTGGCCGGGAACGAGACCACCCGCAACGCCATCTCCCACTCGATCCTCGCCCTCATCGAGCACCCCGATCAGCGCCGGAAGCTGCTCGACGACCCGTCCCTGATCGACGCCGCCATCGAGGAGTTCCTGCGCTGGGCCAGCCCGGTGATGCACTTCAAGCGGACCGCGACGGTCGACACCGAGATCGCCGGCCAGGCGATCAAGGCCGGGGACCCGGTGGTGATCTGGCACATGTCCGGCAACCGCGACGAATCCGTGTTCGACCGGCCCTTCGACTTCGACATCGAGCGCGATCCGAACCTGCACCTGCTCCAGATCGCCTTCGGCGGCGGGGGGCCCCACTTCTGCCTCGGCGCCAACCTGGCCCGGGCCGAGATGAAGATCATGATCAGCGAGGTGCTGCGGGTCCTGCCCGACATGGAGCTGGCCGGGCCGGTCGACCGCCTGCGGTCGAACTTCATCAACGGCATCAAGCGCATGCCGGTGCGCTACACCCCCACGGCCGGCTGACCGGCAGGCTGGCCTACTCGCCGGTGGGGCGGGCCCGCAGAGGCTCGCCGCGGCGGGGGGCGAGACGGGCCCCGCCGTCGTGGGGCGCATCGGCGGCCGGCCCGCCCTGACCCTCGCTCATCAGCGCCTCGATCCGGCCGAGGGCGTCGACGGTGCGGTCGGTCTGGGCCTGGTGCTCGTAGAGCAGCCGGGCCAGCCAGAACCGGAACAGGCGGGCCAGCGAGTAGCGCATGACCAGGCCGGTGCCGGCGATGACCAGGGCGAGGCCGAGCAGGCCGCCGGAGATCAGGTACGGGACCTGCTCGCCGACGTCGCGGGTGCCCGAGGCCCCGAACCACGCCAGCAGGATCAGCAGCGCCCCGAGGACGGCCAGTCCGTAGCCCACCTTGAGCAGCAGGGCCTCCCGGTCGGCCTTGGGCTCGGGCACCCGCAGGTCCGAGACGCCGGAGGACAGCTGCTGGGCGGCGGAGGTGTCGGTCATGGGGTAGCTCCCAGGTAGGCGGCGGACAGTTCCTGCTCCAGCTCGGTCGGCGCACCGACGGCGGTGACCCGCCCGTGCTGCATGATCACGGCCACGTCGGCGACGCCCAGGACGGTGCGGGCGAACTGCTCCACCACGAGGATGGAGACGCCCTCCCGGGCGATCTCGGCCACCAGCCCGTAGAGCTCCTCGACGATGAGCGGGGCGAGGCCCATGGACAGCTCGTCGAGCAGGAGCAGGGCCGGGTCCGTGCCGAGGGCGCGGGCCATGGCCAGCATCTGCTGCTCGCCGCCCGACATGGTGCCCGCCACCTGGGCGCTGCGCTCCTTCAGCCGGGGGAACTGGTTGAAGGCCCGCTCCTCCACCCGCTTCTGGGTGACGCCGGAGTAGGTGACCATGCGCAGGTTCTCGCGCACGGTGAGGTTCGGGAAGATGCCACGGCCCTCGGGGATGGTGCAGACCCCGAGGCGGGCGAGAGCGTCGGGGCTGGCCCCGTTGACGTGGCGCCCGGCGAGGTGCACGCACCCGGCGGTGGGGGTCATCTGACCGCTGGCCACCTTCAAGGTGGTGGTCTTCCCGGCCCCGTTCGGGCCGAGCAGGGCCACCACCGAGGAGGGCGGAACGACGAGGTCGACGCCGTGGAGCACCTCGATCCGGCCGTAGGCGGCCCGGATGCCGGCCACCTCCAGCAGCGGCACGGTCACGACGCCGCCTCCTCGTGGTGGTCGGGGATGGCCGAGGTCACCGGCTCGGCGCCGAGGTACGCATCGAGGACGGCCTGGTTGGATTGGACCTCGTTCGGCGTGCCCACCGCCAGGATGGAACCGAAGTCGAGCACGTAGACCGTCGAGCACACCCGCATCACCAGCGGCACGTCGTGCTCCACCAGCAAGATGCCCACGGACGCGCCGGCCAGGCGGGTCAGCAGCTTGGCGAACGCCTCGGTCTCGCCTTCGTCCTGGCCCGAGGCGGGCTCGTCGAGCAGGAGCAGCCGGGGCCGGGTGGCCAGAGCCCGGCCCAGCTCGACCAACCGGGCCTGGCCGGTCGGCAGCTCGTCGGCCCGGACGTCGGCCACCGACCCGACCCCCACGAACTCCACCAGGGCATCGGCCTCCTGGGCCGGCGAGACGGCCGCCACCGCCTCGGGGGAGGCGCCCGGCTCGACCAGACCGGCCAGGGCGAGGAGGGCGACGGTGGCCTCGGTCGGGGCGATCCGCCGTCCCCACCGGCGGCGCAGCTCGGCCGCCACCAGGATGTTCTCCCGGGCGGTGAGGGAGCCGAACACCTCGAGCCGCTGGAAGGTGCGGCCCACGCCCCGCTGGGCCCGCTTGTGGGCCCGGAGCCGGGTGATGTCGTCGCCGTCGAAGAGCACCCGCCCGCTGGTGGTCGACTGCAGGCCGGTGATGACGTTGAAGGTGGTGGTCTTGCCGGCCCCATTCGGCCCGATCAGGCCGGTGATGGTGCCGGGTTCGACCACGAGGTCCACCTGGTCCACGGCCACGTGCCCGCCGAAGCGGACCGTCGCCTCACGGAGTTCGAGCAATGGCATCGCAGCGCCCCCAGCTCAGGCCGAGCTCGTCATCGAGCCGAGCCACGTCGTCGTCGGTGAAGGGGCGGTCGGCCCCCAGATGTTCGGGTTCCAGCGGGGCCGACGCCTCCGCGTCGGTGTCCTCGTCGCCATCTCTCCCGACCGCTCCGGCCACCTGGCTCACCACGCCGTCGGGGTTCTGGGCCAGTCCGACCCCGGCAATGCCCGGCAGCAGGTTCATGAGGCTGCGCAGCGAGCTGAACCAGCCCCCGAGCACCGGCATCATCACGAAGGCGACCGAGCCGGACATGGCCCCGAACACCGAGGTGATCCCGAGCACGACCGCAACCAACACCAGGGGGAGGCCGGGCAGCGCGCCCTCGAGGAGGGAGAAGTCGTTCCGGCCCACGCTCGAGCCCTTCCACATCGCGAACAGGCCACCACCGAGACCGGCGATGGCCGCCGACAGGGCGAACACCTGCAGCTTGGTGGAGCTGAGGCTGAGGCCGAGGGTGGAGCAGGCCGCCGGCGAGTCCTTCATGGCCTGGAGGCGCCGCCCGAAGGAGCCGTTGCGGATGACCGTGAGCAACAGGGCGACCAGGCTGAACGCCACCGCCAGGGTGACGAAGAAGGCGGTGTCGCCCCTCAGACCGGGCGGGCGGTCGGCCGAGGAGTTGCCGATGGCGAACGGCTTGAGCTGGGAGAACACGGCGTTGTCCCCGTAGACGTTCTTCTCCAGCAGGAGGGCGAAGGCCATCGTGGTCAGGGCCAGGTACAGGCCCCGCATCTTCAGCGCCGGCAACGCCACCAGCGCGCCGACGGCGGCCGCCACGAGCACGCCACCGACCAGGCCCACCACCGGACCCAGCTTCCACACCACCACCGCGCCGATCCCGGCGAAGCCGAGCTGGGCCAGGGACACCTGGCCGGCGTAGCCGGTCAAGAGCACCAGCGACAGCATCACCACGCCGAGGGCGACGCCCTTGCCGAGCTCCCGGACGGTGTTGTCCGAGACGAGGCCCGACTGGGCCACAACGAACGCAACCACGACGTAGGCCGACATGGCGATGATCACCGTGCGCATCGACGGCCGGGGGATGAGGTTGCGGACACGGTTGGCGCCCAGGCTGGTGCGGTCCTCGGGCAGGCAGATCAACACGACGAACAGCAGGATCACCGGCGCCGACGCCTGCAGGTTCCGGGCCACGTCGGCCACGCCGTCACCGCCGAGCCGCTTGGTGTCGATGAAGTTGAGGAGGTTCTCGAACTCGCCGAGCAGAAGCGCTCCCACGAAGGTGAGCGGCAGGCTGCGCAAGCGGCCGACCATGGCCGCGGCGTAGGCCGAGATCACGAGCAGCGTGAGGGCGACCGGCGTGAACTGCGGAAGGATCGGGGCGATCAGCACCCCCGCCAGCGCCGCCAGCATGCAGCCGAGCATCCATGCCGCGCTGGACACCCGGTTGGGGTCGACGCCGTTCAAGCCACCCAGGTTGCGGTCGTCGACCACCGCCCGCATGGCCACCCCGAGCCGGGTGCGGTAGAGCACCACCCGCAGGCCCACCGCCACGCCGATCGCGCAGGCCAGCACGATGATCGAGTGGTAGCTCACGTTGACGCCCGCCACCTTGATGCTGCTGCCGGAGAAGAACTCCGGGAGCACCCGGGTGGTGGTGCCTTGGGGCCAGATGATGGCAGCCAGCTGCACGAACGCCACCAGGAGCCCGATGGTGACCACGATGGTGGTGATGGTGGAAGCACCGGTGAGGCGGCGCATGAGCACCCGATCGAGGATCCACCCGATCAGCGGCGCCTCGATGAGCAGGACCACGGCCAGCGCCACCACCGCCGGCCATCCCCGGTTCACGTACAGCTCCCAGTAGGTGAAGGCGGCGATCATGCCGATGGCGCCGTGGGCGAAGTTGAAGATCCCCGACGTCGTGTAGGTGACGACCAGGCCGCTGGCGGCCACCGCGTAGATGGCCGCCGACTGGAGGCCGAAGATCACGAGGAAGCGGAAGAGGTCGCTCATCGGCGTCAGCCTGCCGTGGTGTAGTTCCCGGACAGCTTCACGATGTTCTCTGGGTCACACTCGAAGCCCTTGTCGGGGAAGGCCCGTTCGAACTTGCCGTCGGTGATCCGGAGGTAGAGGAAGCAGTCGTTGTGGGTGCCGGCGCCGGGGTCGGTGGTCATCTGGAGGCCACCGCCGTCCCACTCATGGATGTCCTCCAGCGCCGCGATCAGGCTCTCCCGGGTGAGGTCGTTGCCGAGGGAGGCGGCGGCCTGGGCGAACAGGAGGCCGGCCGAGAACGCCTGGACGCCGAGGGAGCTGGGCCTTCCGCCCTCCTCCTCCAGCCACTTCGTGTACAGCTGCAGGGCGGGCGAGTCGTCCTCCTCGGCGAAGGGCGTGGTGTTGGTCAGCACGAAGGCACCGTCAGCGGCGGGCTCGGCGGCCATGGCCTCGTCGTAGTACTGCTGGCCGAGGTCGATGACCTTGGGCGTGTAGTCCTGGTTCTTCATCTCCCGCAGGAGGGCGGCGGTGTCGGGCACCACGCTCACGATGGTGAAGTACTCGACCTTCTTGCTCTTCATCTCCGAGACCACTGGCCCGAAGTTCTTCTCGCCGAAGGCGATGCCCTTGTCGACCACGAAGTCGAAGCCGGCCTTGGTGCACGCCTCCTTGGTGGCCAGCCCCCGCGAGCTCGCCGCAGGCACGTCGGTGTAGACCACCGCCGCCTTCTTCACCGCGTCGGGGAACTTCGACTTCAGGTACTTGCAGGGGCCGTTGTTGAACAGGTTGGCCCGGGTGCCCGGAACCGGCTGGAAGAAGTTCTTCGACGTGGACCGCTCGGGCGTGGCCGAGTACGCGCCGACCTCGGGCAGGTCGCAAGCCTCCCGAGTGCTCACGCCCTGCTGATCCTGGACGCTGCCCGTGCCGACGAGCGCGAAGAGGTCGTCGTTGCAGGCCGACTTGGTGACGTCGTCGGTCTTGAAGATCTGCGAGTCGTAGGTCTTGAGGTCGAGTTGGCGGCCGTTGATGCCGCCGCTGTCGTTGCAGAAGGCCACGAAGCCCTTGACCGCCTCCTCGATGCCGATGGTGGGCACCGGGGTGATGTCGTTCTTCTTGTCGGAGATGACGCCGATGCGGATGGTGTCGGCGCTGACCCCGGGAGCGGCCTCGCCCGCCGCTGCCGCCCCCTTGGCCTTGGTGGCCGAGCAGGGGTTGTCGAGGGTGCCGATCTTGTCGCCGCCGTCGCCGCCGTCACCGCCGGTGTCGCCACCGCCGGCGGGCTCGGAGCCCCCGCCGTTGAGGTTCTGGCCGGTGCCGGCCTCGTCGGACACCCGCGATCCGCAGGCGCTGAGCACGAGAAGCGCGGTGCACAGCAGCGCGATGGACGTTCGCTTCATGGGACCCCCTGTCCGTCCTGCGTCCGGGACTGTAGCGCGGGTCACAAAGAGTTTCTGAGGCTCCGTCAGATTCGTCAGACGGGCGCGTCGGCCAGTCGTGCTCCGAGCTTCAGCAGGTGATGGGTCGCGCCGCCGAGGGACAGCTCCAGGTGCTTGGCCCACCGGAAGTGGCGGTGCACGGGGTAGTCGACGTCGACGCCGATGCCGCCATGGAGGTGCAACGCGGCGTGCGCGACCCGTTGCCCGCCCTCGGCGGCCCACACCTTGGCCACCGCCAGCGCCTCGGCCGCCGGCTCGCCGCGGGCCAGCAGCCAGGCGGCCTGACGGGCGGTCAGGCGCACCGCCTCGGTGTCGATGTAGGCGTCGGCCATGCGCTGGGCCACGGCCTGGAAGGTGGCGATGGGGGCGTTGAACTGGTGGCGCTCGGACGTGTAGGTGGCGGTGATCCGCAGAGCGGCTTCACACACCCCGGCCGAGGTGGCGCACAGCCCGGCCACGGCTCGCTCGGTGATCCACGCGACCACTGCGGCGCCCTCGTCGATCTCGCCCAGCACGTCGCCGGGCCCCACCGCGACACCGTCCATGCGGAGCGTCGGGAAGGGCTCGAGGTTCGTGGCCACCTGGCGCTCGAGGCCCACGCCGTCGGCGGCGGCCTCCACCAGGAACACGGTGGTGGCGCCGTCGCCGGTGCGGGCCGGGACCAGGAGGTGGCCGGCCAGGTGGCCCGACGGCACGAACACCTTCTCGCCGTCGAGGCGCCACCCGTCGCCGTCGGGGGTGGCCACCGTGGCCGGGACCGCGGGCGGTTCGGGCCAGCCCGGCTCCACCAGCGCGGCGCTGAGCACGAGGTCGCCGGCGATCACCGAGGGTAGGTACACCGCCCGCTGCTCGTCCGTCCCGAACTGGGCGATCGGCATCGCCCCAAGCACCAGGGTGGCGAACAACGGCACCGGGGCGACCGTCCGGCCGACCTGCTCCAGCATGAGGCAGGCCTCCTCGATGCCGTACCCACCGCCGTCGTCCACCTCGGGCAGGCACACGCCGAGCAGGTCGGCCCGGGCCAGCTCCCTCCAGGTGTCGCCGGCGAACCAGTCGGGCTCCGCCTCCAGCTCGCGCACCCGCCCCGGCGCCAGGGTGTCAGTGAGGATGCGGCCGGCCAGCTCGGCGATGGCGGTCTGGTCGTCGTCCAGGGTGAGGTCCACGCCGCTCTCCTACATCCGGGGGGTGCGGGGCATGCCCAGGCCGAACAGGGCGATGAGGTCCCGCTGGATCTCGTTCGTGCCGCCGCCGAAGGTGAGGATGAGCGAGCCCTGGTAGGCGCGCTCGAGCTTGCCCCGGAGCACGGCGGCCGGCGACTCCCGGGTGAGGGTCGCCGGTTGGCCGAGCACCTCGAAGAGCAGCCGGTAGGCGGTGAGGAAGAACTCGGTGCCGAACACCTTGGTGGCGCTGGCGTCGGCTGGGTTCACCGGTGAGGACGAGGCCACCTTCCAGTTGAGCAGGGTGAGGAACTCGATCCCGGTGTGCACCCGGGCCAGGTTCACCCGCACCCACTCCTGGTCGACCACCCGCCGGCCGTCGGGCAGCTTCGTGTCCTGGGCCCAGCGGCGCACGTCCTCGTAGACGGTCTCGATGATGCCGGGCGGGGCCAGGGAGACCCGCTCGTAGTTGAGCTGGTTGACGATGAGGTCCCAGCCGCGGTTGAGCTCGCCGATGACGGCGGAGTCGGGCACCCGCACGTCGTCGTAGAACGTCTGGAACGTGCTGGCGTTCACCATGGTCTCGATCTTGGAGAAGCTGAAGCCCGGGTCGGTGGTGGGCACGGCGAAGATGGTGATGCCCTTGTGCTTCGGCGCTTCCGGATCGGTACGGGCGGCGAGCCACACGTAGTCGGCGTAGCTGGCCAGGCTGGTGAACGTCTTCTGGCCGTTGATGACCCACTCGTCGCCGTCGCGCACGGCCCGGGTCTGCAACGAGGCCAGGTCGGTGCCCGAGCCGGGCTCGGTGTAGCCGATGGAGAAGTGGAGCTCACCGGCGAGGATCCGGGGCAGGAAGTGGCGCTTCTGCTCGGGTGTGCCGAACTCCATGATCGTCGGCCCCACCGTGTTGACCGACAGGAACGGCACCGGGGCGCCGGCCCGCCAAGACTCGTTCATGAAGAGAAACTGCTCGACCGCCCCGAAGCCGCGGCCGCCGAACTCCTCGGGCCAGCCGACGCCGAGCCAGCCGTCGCGGCCCATCTGGCGCACGGCCTCGAGGCAGGCGGGGTCTCCGCTGTCGCCGGCGCTGTGGGCTGCCTCCACCTCGGGGGTGACGAGCTCGGCGAAGTAGGCCCGGAGCTCCTGGCGCAGCGCCTCCTGCTCCGGCGTGTAGGCGATGTGCACGGGCTCAGGCCGTGAGCGTGGCCCCGGTGGACCCTGACGCCGCCTGTGCCCGGGCGGCCCGGGCCACGGTGAGGCAGGCCTCCACCAGCGGGGGGGCGAAGCGGGGGCGGGCGCACACGGTGTGCCCGTCGTCGATCCGATGCAGGGTGGCGTGGGGGATCGAGACGAGCAGCCGCATCTGCTCGATGGGGGGGATGGCACGGTCGGCCGAGGTCACCATCACGGCGGTGGGCACGTCGATGTCGCCGATCCACTTGCTGGCGTTGTAGGTGCCGATGGCGTGGGCTGCTTCCGCGACCACCCGCCAGTCGTGGCGCCTCATCTCGGCCGACGCCCACGCCCGGATGCTGGCCGGACGGGAGCGGACACCCACCGGGATGCGCCGGCTGACCATGGTGAGGGGCACCCTAGTGATGGTCTGACCGAACCGGGTGGTGCCGGCGGCGGCCGACATGGCGGTGACGAACACGAGGCGCTCGCGGGTGCCGGGCACGAAGCGGTCGGAGGTGGCGCAGAAGACGAGGCCGGACACGGCCTCGGGGTGGCGCTTCCAGAGCAGTTGGGCGACGGGCCCGCCCATGGAGTAGCCGACGGCGATGGCGGGGCCGGTGCCGAGCTCTTCGAGGAGCGCGGCGGTGTCGTCGGCGCAGTCGGCCAGGCGGAACCGGCGGCTCGACCGCAGGCCCCGGCCGTGCCCCCGCAGGTCGGGGGCCACCACCCGGAAGTGGCGGCTCAGGGCGGCGAAGGTCTGGAACCAGTTGAGCCCCCCGCTGGCGACCAGGCCGTGCAGCAGGACGACGGTAGGCGCCCCCGGCGGCCCCTCCACCTCGCGGACGAAGGTGGTCCCCCGGCCGGAGAGCTCGACCCTGCGCCCGAGAGGCAGATCCGGACCAGTGACGGCGGTCGTCTCGGGCACCTCCCCACATTACGCGTGACCTGACACCGTGTCAGACTTCATCGGTGCCCGAGCCGGACGCGGTCCCCGACATCGACTTCGTTCGCGGGGAGTTCTGGGGCGCCAACCCGCACGACGAGCTCACCTGGCTGCGCCGGAACGCACCGATCCACTGGGACGGGCGGGTGTGGGGGGTGGCCCGCCACGCCGACGTGAAGGCGGTGTCGAAGGACCCGGCCACGTTCTCCAACGCCGGCGGGATCCGGCCCGACGCCGGCCCCGTCCCGATGATGATCGACATGGACGACCCCGAGCACGGCTGTCGCCGCAAGCTGGTCAACCGGGGCTTCACCCCCCGCCGGGTCCGCGACAGCGAGGACCGGATCCGCTCGGTCTGCGACGAGATCATCGACCGGGTCTGCGAGGCGGGCACGTGCGACTTCGTCTGGGACATCGCCGCACCGCTGCCGCTGATCATGATCGGCGACGCCCTCGGCGTCGCCCCCGAGGACCGCGCCACCCTGCTCGAGTGGTCCGACCGCATGCTCCGCGGGCTGACCGGTGACCAAAGCGCGCTCGAAGCGGCCACCGAGGCGTTCGTGGGCTACACCGAGTACGCCGGTCGGGTCATCGCCGACCGCCGCGTCGAGCCGGCCGACGACCTCATGAGCGTGCTCGTCCACGCCGAGGTCGACGGCGACCGCCTCGACCACGACTCGCTGGTGCACGAGTCGCTCCTGATCCTCATCGGCGGCGACGAGACGACCCGCCACGTCCTGAGCGGCGGGGCGTGGCAGGTGCTGAGCGACCGCTCCCGCTGGGACCGGCTCGCCGCCGACCCGGCTCTTCTGACGGGGGCGGTGGAGGAGATGCTGCGCTGGGTGTCGCCCATCAAGAACATGGCCCGCACGGTCACCCGGGACGTCTCCCTCGGGGGCCAGCGGCTCGAGGCCGGTCAGAAGCTGATCCTCCTGTACCCCTCGGCCAACCGCGACGAGGACGTGTTCGACGACCCCTTCACCTTCGACATCACCCGCACGCCGAACGACCACGTGGCCTTCGGCTTCGGCACCCACTTCTGCCTCGGCAACAGCCTGGCCCGGCTCGAGCTGCGGGTGATGTTCGAGCGGTTGCTCGATCGCCTGCCGGACCTGGAGCTGGTGGAGGAGGCCGAGCCCGCTTCCCGCGCCGCCAACTTCGTGAGCGGTTACGAGGCCATGCCCGTCCGGTTCACCCCCGTGGCCCGTTCCTCGGCCACCGCCGCCGCCCACCGGTAGTCGGCCTTGCCGGCCGGCGAGCGCCGGACGGCGTCCACGAGCACGAGGTGCTTCGGCAGCTTGTAGCCGGCCAGGTCGATGCGGCAGTGCTCGCGCAGCTCCTCCAGGGAGGGCTCGGCACCGGGCACGGGGGCCACCACCGCGGTCACCGCGCTCCCCCATCGCTCGTCGGCCACGCCGACGACGAGGACGTCGGCTACGGCCGGGTGGCCGTGGAGGGCGGCCTCGACCTCCTCGGGGAACACCTTCTCGCCGCCGGTGTTGATGCACTGCGAGCCCCGCCCGAGGAGCTGGATCGTGCCGTCGGCCTCGACCGTGGCCAGGTCCCCGGTGAGCACGTGACGGCGGCCGCCGATGTCGACGAAGGTGGAAGCCGTCCGCTCGGGATCGTTGTGGTAGCCGACGGGGACCCGCCCGCGGAGGGCGACCCGACCGGCGACGCCGGAGCCGGGCTCCACCGGGCGGAGGTCGTCGTCGAGCACCGAGGTGTTGGCGTACGGGGTGAAGCGGGCCAGTCCGCCGGCGCGGCCTTCGTCGCCGGGCTGGAGCCGCTGGCTGCCCTGGGCGCCGGTCTCGGAGGAGCCGAACCCGTCGACGAGGACCTTGTCGGGGAAGGTGGCGGCGATGCGGGCCTTGAGGGCCGGCGACATCGGCGCCCCGCCGTTGGAGATGGCGAACAGGGACGGCGCCTGCCATCGACCCGGAGCGTCGTCCCAGGCGTCGAGGAGGGGCCGGCCGACGGCGTCGCCGATGACGGTCATCATGTTCACCGCCTCGTCGTCGACCGCCTGCCAGACCGCCTCGGGGTCCAGCGGACCGGGCATGAGCGTCGTCTGGCCGCCGGCGAAGAGCCACGAGAGGGTCGTCCACTGGGCGGCGGCGTGCATCAGCGGCGCCACCGGGAGGTAGCTGAAGCCGTCGGTGAGGCGGTCGAGGAGCTGGCCGGGACGCTCCACCGCACCCTGCGTCCGCGTGGGGTCGCCGCCGCCGATGCACGCGAAGTAGGCGTCCTCCTGACGCCACACCACGCCCTTCGGCATCCCCGTGGTGCCGCCCGTGTACATCACGTAGTGGTCGTCCCCGCTGCGCCCGGGGACCTCGAGCGGATCCGGCGGCTGAGCGCCGACGGCATCCTCCAAGCTGACCGCGTCGATCGCTCCCGCCGACGGCGGCTCCCCGGCCCTGAGGCGGACGGGCACGTCGAGGGCGGCCACGACCGCGGCGATCTCGGCCTCGGTGGAGGCATCGAACACGAGGCCCCTGGCGCCGTCGCGGCCGAGGAACTCGACCAGCTCGGCCGCCCGGTACCGGTGGTTCAAGTTGACCGGCACGGCCCGGACGGTGAAGGCAGCCAGCATCGCCTCGACCCACTCCACCCGGTTCGGCATGCAGATGCCGAGGTGATCGCCGGCGCCCAGGCCCGCCGACGTCAGGTGGCGGGCGAGCTGGTTCACCCGGTCGGCCAACGACGCGTAAGTGCGGCGCTCGGTGCCGCAGACGAGGGCGGTGCGTTCGGGGACCCGGGCGGCCACCGCTTCCCAGATGTCGGCGAAGTTGAACGTGGCCGGCGCCGCCTCGGCCGCCGCCACGATCGGTCAGCTCCCGGCGGCGATGCGGTCCGCCGCCGCGGCGCGGTAGCGGGTCGTCGAGTGCATCGGGTCGGTGTCGAACTGACCGATGACCTCCCGGCCGAACAGCTCCATGCTGGCGATCACGACCTCGGTGGGGAGGGTGTTCGTGGTCGGGCTGAACGTGATCTGGTCGACACCGATGTCGACCCAGCGCTGGATGGCCTTGGCGCAGTCGTCGGGATCGCCGATGGCGGCGTAGCCCTCGGCCGAGAGCTTCTCGACCGCCTCCGGGCTGGGCTCGGGGAGCTTCTCGGGCCACTCGGGCAGACCCTTCGGCTTCGGGATGTTGTCGAGCCAGTGGAAGGCGAGGCTGGTGTAGTAGTTCATGCCCATGGTGGAGGCGACCTCGAAGGCCTTGTTGCGATCCTCCATGCACAACATGTTGGTCACGCCCATGATGTTGTCGTTCACGTAGTCGCCCACCGGCGTGGCGTCGACGATGGCGTTCTTGTAGTTCGTCACGAGCGGCGCGATCTGGGTGGGCGAGCCGAACGAGAAGCAGAACGCCCCGAGGCCCATGCTCCCGGCCTCGGCGAAGGTGGGGGGTGACCCGGCCGCCACCCACATGGCCGGGTGGGAGGGACCGAACGGCTTGGGGAACACCCGGCGCTCGGGCACCCGGAAGTAGGTGCCCTCGTAGGAGTAAGGGGCGTCCTTCCACATCTTGGGGATCTCGGTGATGGCCTCCCGCCACATGGCCTTGGTCTCGTCGATGTCGTCGATGTCGAAGCCGTGGACCTCGGTGGTGGACGATCCCCGGCCGGTGCCGAACTCGAACCGGTTCTCGGTGAGGTGGTCGAGCAGGGCCACGTTCTCGGCCACCCGCACCGGCTTGTTCACCTTCGGCGTGATGTTGAAGATGGCCGACCCGAGGTGCACCCGCTCGGTCTGGGCGGCGGTGAACGCCAGGAAGGCCTCGGGCCCGGGCATGTGGGAGTACTCATCGAGGAAGTGGTGCTGGGGGCACCACACGTACTTGAAGCCGCTGCGGTCGGCGGCCTTGGCCGTCTCGACGTTCCGCACGATGCGCTTGTGCTCGGCCAGGGGGTCCACGTCACGCTCGAAGCGAGGGACGAACAGCTGGGCGAAGATCCCGAACTCCATGACGCTCTGCTCCTTGTTCCCGGGGGCCGCCGGCCTCAGCGGGCCTGGCGAAACTGTAACACGTTCTAGTTTCGGGCCGGGTAAGGTCTGACGACTCGTCAGATCACCGGGGAGGAGAACCGCCGTGGGTTCCACCGCCGCACCGCTGTCCGATGTTCGCATCGTCGAGAGCTCGATGCTGGGCCCCGGTGCCATCTCCACCCACCTCGCCGATCTCGGTGCCGACGTCATCAAGGTGGAGTCACCCCAAGGGGACTACATCCGCGAGATGACCTGGCCGATCGTCGAGGGCGTCTCGCTGATGCACCTCCACATCAGCCGGGGCAAGCGCAGCATCGTGCTCGACCTCCGCACCCCCGAGGGGGTGGACGCCTACCTCGACCTCGTGCGCGGCGCCGACGCCGTCATCGAGGCCATGCGCCCCGGCGGCCTCGAGCGCCGCGGCCTCGGCTACGACCGACTTCGCGAGGTGAACCCCCGCATCGTCTTCTGCACCATCTCGGGCTACGGCATGACCGGGCCCTACGCCGACCTGCCCAGCCACGGCATCGCCTACGACGCGTGGGCCGGTCTCGTGCAGCCCGAGATCACCGAGGACGGGTGGTGCGCCATCCCCGAGCACCCCTCGGTCGGGATCCACGCGGGGCCGCTCTTCGGCGCGCTGGGCGTGCTGGCCGGCATCGTGCGGGCCCGCGCCACCGGAAAGGGCAGCCGGCTGGAGGTGGCGCAGTCCGATGCCGCCGCCGCCATGGACTGGTTGCGCAGCGAGACGTGGAAGGCCTACGAGCGGCCCGACGACGAGGTCACCGGCAACGCCGCCGACGGCTACGAGCGGCGGGCTCCCGGCACCGCCGGGATGCGCGACGGCGTCCGCTACCAGTTCTACGAGACGACCGACGGCCACGTCCTGTTCATGGCGTCCGAGCGCGAGTTCTGGAAGAACTTCTGCGACGGGATCGGGCGGCCTGACCTGTTCGAGGCCCATCCCGGGTCCCGCTACGCCGACCACGCCCGGGGCGACACGGAGCTGCGGTCGATCCTGGCGGGGATCTTCCGGGAACGGTCGACGGCCGCCTGGGTCGAGCTCGGCGGCGAGGTGAACACCCCGATCGCCCCGGCGAACACCCCCCGCACCCTGGCCGAGGACCCCCAGTTCGCCGATCGCATGCCGTGGATCCCCGCGGCGCGGGTGGGGGCCGACCAGCTGCCGTCGCCCATCAAGTTCCTCGACGTCGACCTCGACGCGCCCGAGCGGGCCCCCACGGTCGGCCAGCACACCGACGAGGTCCTCCACGACGTGCTCGGCTACGACGACGCCCGCATCGCCGCCTTACGGGAGGCCGGGGCTCTCGGCTGAAGCTCAGGCTCAGACCGTCGGCGGGGGGCCGGCCAGCGGAGTGCCCCGGCCCGGGGTCATCAGCTCCTCCCGCCAGCGGGTGGTGAAGGACCGGGCCCGGTGGCGCCAGGCGGGGATGCGCTCGTCGTCCGAGCGCATCAACCGCAGATGGGCGTCGAGGTCGGTCGCCCAGATGGTGCACACCTCGGTGTCGGTGAGCAGCACCTGCCAGCGGCCGACGGGAAGGTGCCCGTGGTCGGCGGCGACGGGCACCCACTCCTCGGCCATCGCCGCCAGGTAGTCGGGGCCGGCGCCTGGCCGCACCTCGGTGAGCTCGTGCACGAACACGGTGCCGTGCACGCCGGCGGCGGCCAGCTCGGCGGACGAGGGTGACCCGGGGGCGGCGACCAGCAGCCGGTCGAAGCCGCCGGTCCGGTACCGGTACGCCTCCTCCCACCATCGCGCCAGCCCGGCGTTGCCCTCCCGCTTCAGGTTGGTGCGGTCGCACAACCGGCGCCACCCTTCCCACCCGTCGACCAGCTCCCAGAGGTTGACCACCTGGGGCCAGCGGCCGGTGGAGCCCATCACCGACCACGTGCCCACCAGGGTCAGGCCCCGGCCGCCCGCGCCCTCGGTGTCGAAGGCCACGGTGTGGTCCATGTAGGGCACCGACCCCTGCCCCACGATGTCGACCACCTCGTGGAGGAACAGCGCCCCGCCCATCGGCGCATCTTGTCAGCCGGCCCGACGTGGCCCGCCCCGGCGCCTTCTTGGCGTCGAATTCCCCGCATGGCGAGGAAAACGCTGCCAAGAAGCAAGAGCAACCTGCAAGTTGCACTAGGTTCGGCCACCGTGCCGGCCCGTCCGATCCGCCTCGGCCTCTCCGTCGGCTCCGCCGCCGACCGCCGGTCGTGGCACCCGGTGGTCCTGGCCCGGAGGAGGCTGCCCTCGGTGTGCTCACCGACGGGCGCTTCGAGCTGGGACTCGGCGCCGGCCACCACCGTCGTGCTCGGCCGGATCGCCGTGGCGCGGCCGAGCGGATCGTGTCCCGGCTCGACTCCCTCACCGTGGACGACGCCCTCGACTCGCCCTACCTCCCGGTGGGGACCCCGGACCAGATCGCGGAACAGCTCCGGGAGCGATTGGAGCGGTTCGGGGTGACCACGTGGATCACCTTCGCCGAACGTCCCGGTTCCGAGCAGCGGATCGACACGCTGGCCCCGGTCATCGAGCGGTTGGCCTGACCTCGTCGGCGAGGCCGCAGAAGTCGTCGATGCGGGCGCGCAGCACGTCGAGGCTCGCCGTCCAGAAGTCGACCGAGCGGATGTCGATGCCGAAGCGGCCGGCCAGCTCGTCGGCGTCGCCCAGGCCGGTGGCCGAGAGCATGTCGTCGTAGCCGAGGCGGAAGCGATCGGGGTCGCGCCGGAACTCGGCGTAGAGGCCGATGCCGAACAGCAGGCCAAACGTGTACGGCCAGTTGTAGTAGGCGGTGTAGTAGTGCCCCTTGACCGCCCACATGTACGGGTGGAGGTGGTGGTGGTCGAGGCCGTCGAGGTAGGCGGCCCGCTGCGCCTCGGTCATGAGAGCGCTGAGCCGCTCGGCCGAGAGCACCCCCGCCTCTCGTTCGGCGCTGAGCGCCCGCTCGAACAGGAAGCGGCTGTGGATGTCGGCGACCACCTGGCAGGCGCCGGCCAGGTCGCCGTCGAGGATGGCGAGGCGGGTGCCGTCGTCGTGGGCGGCGGCCAGCCCGGCCTGCACGAGGATCGTCTCGCAGAAGATGCTGGCCGTCTCGGCCAGCGCCATCGGGGTCTGGCGTTGCAGAGGCGGGCGCAGGCCCAGGTTGGTGTTGTGGTAGGCGTGGCCGAGCTCGTGGGCCAGGGTCTGGACGCTGTCGAAGCTGCCGTCAAAGTTGAGCAGCACCCGGCTCACGTCGCCCTCCACCGGCATGCAGAACGCACCGCCGACCTTGCCGTCGCGAGGCTCGGCGTCGAGCCAGCCATCGGCCACCGCCCGGCGGACGAGCGTGGCCAGGCGGGGCGAGTAGGAGGCGAAGGCGTCGGCCACGGCGTCGGTGGCCTCGGTCCACGAGAAGCGCCGCCCGTCGCCCACCGGTGCCAGGAGGTCCCACCACGGCAAGCCGTCCTCGTGACCGAGGATGGCCGCCTTGGCCCGGTTGTAGCGGGCGAAGTCGGCGAGGGCGGCGGTCACCGCGTCCTGCATGGCGGCGAGCGTGGTCCGATCGACGTTGTTGTTGTGGAGCGCCACGTCGAGGGAGTCGACCCAGCCCCGGCGGCGGTTCAGGGTGTTGGCCTCACCCTTGAAGGCGTTGAGTCCGCTGGCCAGGGGCACGGCCACCGTCTCCCACGCCGCCAGCTCGGCGGTGAAGGCCGCTTCCCGGACCCGGGCGTCCGCCGCGGTGGCGAGCCCCCGCGCCGCGCTCATCGGCAGCCGGCGGGGCTCGGCCTCGTCGGGGAAGGCCACCGCCGCGGTGAGGCGGGCGGTCACCTCGCCGTGGAGCCGCGCCCACGCCCGGCCGCCGGTCAGCGCCAGCTCGGAGGCGAGATCCTCCTCGGCCTCGCTCATCTGGTGGGCGGCGGACCGCTCGGCCCGGCGCAGGGGGAAGGCGTGGTCGGCGGCGACTTGGCTGCGCTCGATCAGGGCGTCGGCGCCCACGGTGGCCACCCATGCCCCCAGCCGCTTGGTGAGCGTCGACAGCGCAGCGGTGTCGGCCTGGAACCGGGACTGCAGCGTGGCCGCCTCGGCGTCGCGGGCGTCGGTGGTGGTGTGCGCGTGGAGGTAGGCGCCGACCAGCCGTAGCCGCTCCATGAGCTCGTTGGTGGCGGGCACGATGGCCTCCAGCGCAGCCACGTGGGCATCGGTCACGTCCTGCCGCGGCCCGCCCCTCACATCGTGCTCGTCATAGAGCCCCCGGAGCCGGCCGAGGTCGGCCACGAGCCCTTCAAGGGCGCCGGTCAGCTCCCGGGAGCCGAGGGATGGGAAGAACGGCGTGACGTCCCACCGGGGTGGAGCGGAGGGCGGGGCGGGGGCGGTGTCGACCATCGGGCCCGGTGTACCAGACCGTGCTGCGGCCGCGGTCGTGTCCGTATCGAACTGGAACGCGTTCTAGAGTCGAGACGCTATGGATCTGGCCCTCAGCGAGGAGCAGGAGGCCTTCCGCAGCACCGTCGTCCGCTTCCTGGCCAAGACGTCCTCGCCCGAGCGGGTGCGTGAGGCCGAGCCCCTCGGCTTCGACGAGGCCGTCTGGCGAGGCCTGGCCGCCATGGGGATCCCCACCATGGCGGCGTCGCCCGGCGGCGCCTCGCTCGGCGACCTCTCGGTGGTGGCCCGCGAGGCGGGCGCCCACCTCGCTCCCGTTCCCATTGTGGAAGCGGCGGTGGCAAACCGGTTGCTGGCCCGCTTCGACCGCGAGGTGGACGACGCCACCGTGCGCACCCTCGCCCTCCGTCCGGCAGTCGACGGTCGGTGCAACCTGGTGTCCGGTGGAGCGGTGGCGGCCGAGGTGGTCGTCCTCGACGGTGACGACCTGCTCCTCGTCCAGCCGCGTGAGCCCACAACCCGACACGCACCCGCGAACCTGGGGTCGGCGCCCCTGGCCGACATCGACCTCGCCGCCCAAACGACCGAGAGGCTGTCCCCGCGCGGCGGCTCGGCCGTCGCCGCCCACGGCGTGGCGCTCGACGAGTGGCGGGCGCTCACCGCGTCGTGGTTCGTCGGCCTCGGCCGCTCGGCGTTGGCGCTGGGCGTGCAGTACGTGAAGGACCGTCGTCAGTTCGGCGTGCCCATCGGGTCGTTCCAGGCCGTGCAGCACCGCCTGGCCGACCTGGCCACAGCCCTCGACGGTGCCGCCCTCCTCGCCGACAAGGCGGTGTGGGCTTTGGACACCGGCGATCCGGCGGCGGCGACGTTCCCGGCGATGGCGTTCTCCTGGTGTGGGGAGACGGCCCAGCGGGCGGCGGCCGCCTCCCTGCACCTCCACGGCGGTTACGGCTTCATGGAGGAGTACGACATCCAGCTCCACTTCCGCCGGGCCAAGGCGGCGCGGCTCGTGCTGGCCGACCCCCGCCGCGAGCTCGCGGCCCTGGCCGACCGGCTGTTCGGCCCGGTCGAGGCGGGCCCAGGAGGCTGAGGTGGACTTCTCCCTGCCCCCCGAGGTGGATCGGTTCCGCGCCGAGGTGCGGGCGTTCCTCGCTGAGCACGTGACCGATGAGGTGATCGAGCGGGCCCACTCCACCGGCACCATCCACGACCGGGAGCTGCACCGGAAGATGGCGGCCGAGGGCTGGCTGTCGGCCGGGTGGCCCGCCGAGTACGGCGGGCAGGGCCGCTCGCCGCTCGAGATGAACGCCCTCACCGAGGAGATGTACCTCTCGGGGGCCCCGGTCGACGGCCTGGGGGTCGCTGCGCTGGTGGCCCACACCCTGCTCATCGACGGCACCGACTGGCAGAAGCGCACCGTCATCCCCCGGATCCTCTCGGGCGAGGTGATCTGCTGCCTCGGCTACAGCGAGCCCGACGCCGGCTCCGACGTGGCCGCCTGCGCCACCCGAGCGCTCCGCGACGGCGACGAGTGGGTCGTCAACGGCCAGAAGATGTTCACCACCCTCGCCCACGAGGCCTCGTACGTGTTCCTGCTCACCCGCACGAACCCCGAGGTGGCCAAGCACGAGGGCCTCACCATGTTCCTCGTGCCGATGGACTCGCCCGGCATCGAGATCACCCCCGTCCACACCATGGGCGGCGAGCGCACCAACATCACCTTCTACACCGACGTGCGGGTGGACGACCGCTACCGGGTCGGCGCCGTCGACGGCGGCTGGAAGGTGATGATGACCGCCCTGGTGTTCGAGCGGAACTCGGCGTGGTACGGCGAGTGCGTGCGGCTGCTCGACGCCGCCGTGGCCTGGGCTTCGGCCACCCGGGGACCCGACGGCCACCGGGTGATCGACGACCCGGTGGTGCGCGAGCGGCTCGCCCGGGCCGCCATCGGCAACGAGGTGGCGAACCTGCTCGGCTGGCGGGCGGCGTGGATGGCGGCCAACCACGAGCTGCCCGGCGTGGAGGGCACCATGGCCAAGCTGTTCACCACCGAGCACTACCAGCAGGCGGCCGACGACCTCCTGGACATCCTCGGCCCCGAGGGCCTCCGGCGCCACGGCGAGCCGGGAGCGGCGGCCGACGGGTGGGTGGAGGCGACGTACCGGCACTGCCAGGTCACCACCATCTACGGAGGCACGAGCGAGGTCTGCCGGGGCATCATCGCCGAGCGTGGCCTCGGTCTGCCCCGTTCCCGGCCGTCGCGCTAGACAGTGCCCGTATCCCGCCGCCACAGGAGCACACCATGTCCGAAGCCGTCATCGTCGCCACCGCCCGCAGCCCGATCGGCCGTGCGGTCAAGGGCTCGCTGAAGGACGTCCGTCCCGACGACCTGCTCAGCCACATCCTCGACGCCGTGCTGGCCAAGGTGCCCGAGCTCGACCGCTCGGAGGTGGAGGACGTGCTGGTCGGGTGCGGCCAGCCCGCCGGTGAGGCCGGCTACAACATCGCCCGCCTGGCCGCCATCCAGGCCGGCATGCCCGACGCCCCCGGCGTCACCGTCAACCGCTACTGCTCGTCGTCGCTGCAGACCATCCGCATGGCCGCCCACGCCATCCGGGCCGGTGAGGGCGACGTGTTCCTCGCCGCCGGGGTCGAGACGGTCAGCCGGTTCATCCACGGCGCCGCCGACACCGGCCCCCACAACCCGGTCTACGCCGACGCCGAGGCCCGCACGGCCAAGCGGTCCGAGGGCGGGCAGGGGCCGTGGACGCCCCCCGAGGGCTACCCCGACGTCTACATCGCCATGGGCCAGACGGCCGAGAACGTGGCCGAGGCCGAGCAGGTGGGCCGGGAGGAGATGGACGAGTACGCCGCCCTGTCCCAGCAGCGGGCCACCGAGTCGCTCGAGAACGGCTACTGGGAGCAGGAGATCACCCCGGTCGACACCGTCGACGCCGAAGGCAACGAGGTCACGGTCGGCCGCGACGACGGCATCCGGGCCGGCACCACCAAGGAGGGGCTGGCCAACCTGAAGCCGGTGTTCCGCCCCGACGGGTCGATCACCGCCGGCAACGCCTGCCCGCTCAACGACGGCGCCGCCGCCGTGGTCGTGATGAGCGACACCAAGGCGGCCGAGCTCGGCGTCACGCCTCTCGCCCGGGTGGTCGCCTCCGGCGTCTCGGGCGTGAATCCCGAGATCATGGGCCTCGGCCCCATCGAGGCCAGCCGCCAGGCCCTGAAGCGGGCAGGCATGGCCATCGACGACATCGACCTGGTGGAGATCAACGAGGCCTTCGCTGCCCAGGTGATCCCGTCGGCCCGCCACCTCGGCATCGAGTGGGACAAGCTCAACGTGCGGGGCGGCTCGATCGCCCTCGGTCACCCCTTCGGCATGACCGGCGCCCGGATCATGACCACCCTGATCCACGCCCTCCAGGAGGACGACAAGACGTTCGGCCTCGAGACCATGTGCGTGGGCGGCGGGCAGGGCATGGCCATGATCGTCGAGCGGCTGTCGTAGCTCCCCGCCACCGCGCGCAGTACGACCCGAGCCCGCGGCGCCCGATCGAGTGGGTGCAGCAGCTGTGGGTGGTCGGGCTGGCGGCGATCGTGCTCGTGGCCGTGCTGGTGGTGCTCACCGGTCCGTCGGATCTCAACCCGGTCGGCCGCATCATCGTGGTGGCCACCACCGCCGCGTTCAGCGCGTGGCTCCTGCGGGAGCACCGCCGGCGCCTGCCGGTCGCGCTGCGCCAGCTCATGTTCGTGGTGTGCACCGGCGTCGTCCTGTTCCTCGTGGTGGTGCTGACCGTGACTGCCTTCTAGCCGCTCGACGCGGTCAGGAGCGGTCGATGCGCCGTTGCAGCGCTGGGGTCCAGTGGCCGGCGTAGCGGACCCGGAGATCGGGTCGTCGCCAGTCCTCGGAGGTGACCCGCCCGCGACAGTGGGGCGAGGCACAGCGGCACTCCATCGAGAACCCCTCCGCGCCGGAGCTCGTGCCGTAGTCGAGCGTCAGCTCCTCGCCGTCGATGACGTCCCGTCTGGTGGCGAGCTCGTACGGCCCTACGTGCCGCAGGTTCGGGTCGCAACTGTGGTTGCCGAAGTGGGCGATGGTCGCCGGAGGCAGTACCAGGTGCGCATCCTCGTCGACCGTGATCGTGTCGACGAAGCGAGCTTGTGGGTCGAGGTCGGCGTCAGCGAGGAGCCCGGACAGCTCGGCGGACGTGACGAGCCGGCCCCCGAGGCGGAGGACGACCGTCCCGGTGTCGATGTCCGCCGTGGCGAACAGGCCGCGGCCCTCGATGGTCGAGGGGCCGACGACGAGGCGCCCGTCGGCCCACACGTCGGCCGGGGTCGGGGCGGGCGGCACGGTCACAGTGTCGCCCAGAGTCGGTTTCTCGATGGGCCCCCGCGGCATGAGTGATTACCGTCGGCAGATGAGCGACGAGTGGCCCGCGGCGGAGTTGTTCGACGAGGACTACCTGCACTTCTACCTCCCGCGGCTCAGCGAGGAGACCACCGCTGAAGAGGCCTCGGTGGTGTGGAACCTCCTCTCGCTGAACCCGGGGTCAGAGGTGCTGGACCTCGCCTGCGGCCACGGTCGGATCGCCAACCGCCTCGCCGCCGACGGAGCACTTGTCACGGGCCTCGATGCGACGCCCCTGTTCCTCGACATGGCCCGGGGCGACGCCGAGGCTCGGGGCGTGGACGTCTCCTACATCGAAGGCGACATGCGGGCCATCCCCTGGACTGACCGCTTCGACGCGATCGTCAGCTGGTTCACCGCCTACGGCTACTTCGACGACGAGCAGAACCGAGCTTTGCTCACCTCGGTCCACGACGCACTCCGGTCCGGAGGGCGGTTCCTCCTGGAGCTCAACCACAAGGACGGGCTTCTCCCGACCTGGCTGCCGTCAACCGTCGTCGAGGTCGACGGCAGCATCCTCATCGACCGCCGCGAGTACGACCCGCTGACCGGGCGGTCAAACAACTGGCGGACCATCGTGCGGGGCGGCCATGTCCGCCAGACCTTCTTCTTCACGCGGTTGTTCAGCTACACCGAGCTCTGCGATTGGCTCATCCAAGCCGGCTTCCGTTCCGTCCAGGGCTTCGCCGGCGACGGCCGACCGCTCATCCGGACGGATCGGCGCATGATCCTCGTCGCCACCAAGTAGGCGCCTGGACCGTGGTCACGGCCGACCGCGAACTGGCCGAGCGAGTGCGAGCGGCCAACGGCAAGGTCGTCGGGCCCAGTTGGCTGCTCGACAAGCTCGTGGACTGAGCCCGGGGCACGGGCTGTTCCGGAACGTCCGGCGGCGCTTGCGGTGGTGACCCGTCAGAGGGCAACGACATCAAGTGTCGGATCGAGCCGGCGGAGATCGTCGGGATCCGATGTCACTACCGATTGGTGCGCGCGGCGTGCGCAGACCACCACATGGGCGTCGACTACGTCGGCCGCGCCGCTGGCCGCGAGGAGCCGACCGACGTTCGTGGCGTCGACACGATCGAGGTCGACGACGTCCGTCGTCGGCTGGCGGATCAATCGAGTGAGTCGCACTTGGCGCTCGGGCCGTCGGATCGCCTGAGCGAGGGCGCTCGCTGGGATGGTGACCCGTGCTCGCGTCTCGATCGCGCGGGCGAGCAGAACCGCGACCCGGCGATCGTTCCGGTCAAGGGCGATCAGCCCACCGGCGTCCAGGGTGACCCCGGGCATCAGGCGGCCGAACCTCGGCGGCGCCGTCGCGTACCGAGCAGCTCGTCGGCCCATGCACGTTCGCCATCGGTGAGAGGCCCACCGGTCTCTCGCAGCGCCTCGGCGAGCAGAGCCCCCCATCCGGCGACGTCGTCGAGCGCGACGGACACGGCGTGCTGGACGAAGCCGGAGACACTCGCTGCGCTTCCAGCATCGACGAGCTTGCGGATCGCATCCAGCTGGGATTCCTCGAGCGTGACCGTCACCTTACGTGTCGCCATACCGATCACCATACCATCGGAGACGGGGCCCACGAGCGCCCGCTGAGGTACCCGCGACCTCATCATCAACGAGCTCGTCGAACAACTTCACCACGGCAGCATCAACCCGGCCCCCGACGCTGCTGCCCGACGACTTCCCTACGGACGACGGATATCGGGCACCGGCCCACCCATCAACGCCCGACCGGTCCCCACGCCCGCGATGAAGACCAGCTCGCGCCCTGGGCGATCGGGGGCGTCTCGGACCTCCCGCACGACGAGTCCTGCGGCATCCAGCGACCGGGTCACCTCGTCCTGGCTTCGGAAGCGCAGCGTCGTGTCCGAGGTGAGCACGGCCCCGTCGGCGGCGAAGACGAAGGTCCATCGGAAGGACACGAGCGGCATGCTCACGTCGGTCAGCTCCACCCAGGTCTCGATGGATTGGCTGCCGGGGAGATCCATTCGCCGGTGGGATTGCTCCCGGTCCCACTCCCGCCATCCCTCTCGAGCCGGGTCGCGGACCTCGAACACGAGGAAGCCCCCGGGCCGGAGCGCCGACCGGGCCGCGCGGAGCGCCGATTCCCAGTCCTCGTCGGTGAGGAAGACCTGCGCGACGTTGCCGGTCATGGTGACGACATCCACTGCGAGTGGAGGAAGGGCGGTTGCATCGCCAAGGATCCAACGCACCTGGTCAGCACCGGGCTTGCGGCGGGCCACGTCCAGCGAGGCAACGGCTGGATCGACTCCCGTCACCCGCATCCCCCGTGAAGCGAGGAGGCAGGCGAAGGTACCGGTCCCGCATCCGATGTCGACCACCGTGCTTGCGCCGAGCTCGCCAACGAGCGCGACGTACGCGTCGAGATCGCTCCGATCGTCGTCCAACACGTCGTAGATCTCGGCGAGCCTGCGCTCTGCGAAGATCGCATCGACCACGAGGCCAGTCTGCTGTGAACGGTCGCCGGCCTGACGATGGGAAGGGCATCAGCCGGTGCCGGTACATTCCGGCGGTGCTCTTGACGCCTCGCTACGAGGGTCACCCGGTGTTGGAGTTCACGGGACCGATCGGCGACCTGTCGGTCCCGCTCCTTCGGCAGCGGCGCCGGCTCGGCGCCTTCCTTGGCCGCTTGGACGACGCTCAGTGGTCAGTGGTCAGCCGCTGCGAGAGGTGGTCGGTCCGTGACGTCACCGCCCACCTCGTCGGCACCGACCAGTTCTGGCTGCTGTCGATCACTGCCGCCCTCGAGGGCTCGCCCACGCGCTACCTCACCGGGTTCGATCCGGCCGTCACCCCCGCCGCGCTGGTGGACGGCTTGCAGGACGTGCCGGCCGCCGATGTCCTGGCCAGCTATTTGGAAGCGGTCGAGGCTCTCGCGGCGACGGTCACCGGCCTCGACGAGGCGCAGTGGTCGCTGCCGGCCGAGGCGCCGCCGGGTCACGTGCCGTTGCACGTCCTGGCCCGCCACGCGCTCTGGGACGCCTGGATCCATGAGCGCGACGTCCTCCTACCTCTCGGCGCTACCCCGGTCGAAGAACCCGATGAGGTAGTCGCCTGCCTCGAGTACGCCGCCGCGCTCGGCCCCGCGTTCCTCGCCACCAGCGGTTCGACACGGGCTGGCACGCTGGCGGTCGAGGGCACCGACCCGGACGCCCATGTGGTCGTCCAGGCCGGTGAGACCGTCGTGGTATCCGACCAAGCGGCGCCGGTCGACGCCGTCCGGCTCACGGGCCGAAGCGTTGACCTGGTCGAGGCGCTCAGCTATCGGTCACCGCTCCCCCACGACGTCGCCGAGGGCGACCGCTGGCTGCTCGGCGGCCTCGCCGCCGTGTTCGACCTCGTCCCCCAAGGGTGAGACGGCCTCGTCCACACGTCTCGAAGCCTGTTGGGTTCTGTGGTTAGCGCGTCAGGGCGCCGACTCGCTCCAGAACGACTTGAAGTCCCCGAAGCTCGGCTCTACACGAGGGTCAGGCAACCTGAAGGCCCGAAGTCGCGTTCGCTGATCGATCGTTTCGGGCTGCCACCCGGTGTTGACCTCGAAGTAGCGCACCGCGGTAGCGATGGACGGCCACTGGCAGTCGTCGAGAACGATCAATCCGCCGGGACGAACGAGTTCGCGGAGGAAGTAGAGGTCGACGAAGACGTTGTGGAAGATGTGGCTGCCATCCACGAAAGCAGCATCGGCGATGAAGTCCTCGGTCAATAGTCGCGGTAGCGCCAGCTGCGATCGGTTGGTCAGCAGCGTGGAGAGGTCGGTGAGACCAGCGGCGGTGAGCGTCTCCCATCCAGCGTTCCGGAAGTGGTGCTGGTAGGCGTCGATGATCACATGCTGAGCGTCCTGGCCCCCCTGGGAGACGAGGGCCTCGCCGATCGCCAGGGCCGAGCTGCCGTAAGCGAGACCGATCTCGATGACCACCCGAGCCTGCTCTGCGATGAACAGGTCGCGGAGGGCATCACAGTCGCTGTTCGGGAGGGATACCCGCTCGAAGTCACCGTCGGACCTGGTGTGTTCCGGGCCAAGCTCAGCGAGTCTGCGCCGCGCGTGCCGGACGGCAGTAAGACGTCCCCGGTCAATTGGCACCGCCAAAGCATCGCGGGCCGGGATGCGATCGACAGTCCGCACCTGCCTCGACCGCCCCCGAGTGCCGTTGGCGAGCATCCACGATCCCGCAAACGTTGGTTGACTCGTGTTCTACCGGTCTTCTTGGAAGGGGGCGCCGGGTTGGCCGCCGGTCAGCGGCGTTGCACGGCTCGGCGCAGCGCAACCAGGAGTCGGGCCAGCGGCCAGGAGAGCAGAACCAGCACGCTTCCGGCCGCCACAGCGTTGCTGACCGCGCTGGAGTTGATGATCTCAGCGCGCCCAAAGTCACGTTCCGGATCGGGCACAGCGTCAGTTTGCCCTCGATCCCCCAAGTCAGCCGTCGTCCGCCGAGCGCTACCCGGCCTCTTGGAAGAGGGTGTGGGGTGGGTCGGGGCCGGTGCTGCTCGGGGGTGTGGCGTGGTTGGGGTGGCGGGGGTCGTCGGGGGCGACGAGGGGGCGTTTGCCGGTGCCGGTGGTGAGGGCCCAGCCGTGGTGGGTCTTGAGTTGGTGGTCGTGGTGGCAGAGGGGGTCGAGCTCGTCGAGGCGGGTGTGGTGGGTGCGGGTCCAGGGGTGGCGGTGGTCGATCTGGACCAGGGTGCGGTGACAGTGCAGGTTGGAACATCCGGGCGAGGTCCATAGCAGGGCGATCCGCTGGGCGGCGGTGGGTCCCCGGCCGAGGTGGGTGACGTGGGCGACGTCCACGCCCCGGGTGAGGACGAGTTTGACGATGGCGTCGCCGAGGAGTTCGCGGGCGACACGCACGGGGATGGGGCCGATGCCGGTGATCTCACACCGCTCGTCGCCGTCGACGGCACCCCGGCGGAGGGCTTCGACGTCGAGACGTAGCAGGGCCAGGTGGGTGGGTGCCGGTGACCGCCGGGCCCGGGGGCGGTCATCGTCGCCGCTGTCGCCGCTGTCGCCGCTGCCGCCGGGGTCACCGGGGTCGCCGTCATCGGCGGTGGGTGCGGCGCCGCGGGCCCGGTCGGCCAGGGCGATGAGGGCGTCAAAGGCATAAGCGTCATGTGGTTCGCGGCGCCCTTCGACCCGGGCGGCACCGAAGATCTCGTCGATGATGGGATCGAGGGCGGCGTTGAACCTCGCGGCGTCATCGGCGGTGCCCTGGGCGGACAGGCACCAGGTGCCGTCGGCCCGGCTGAACCGGCGCAGATGCCGGTCCCGGTGGATGCGACGGTGGGTGGCCTCAGGATCAGGATC
>JAABUS010002353.1_pt1 | contig 36087 bp, 31 predicted proteins | sample 5560161 | NCBI WGS metagenome assembly JAABUS01 (sample SAMN10711885, study PRJNA513376) | rock metagenome | isolation source: Antarctica rocks | place: Antarctica: Victoria Land, Trio Nunatak nord | collected 2016-01-04
TCAGGTGTGGCGGCCATCTTGGGGGCGGGGGGGGGGTGGGAGGGCCCGGGGGGGCCTGGGGGCAATGGGGATGTTACAAGGATTTAGAGCAAAAGACATCTTGGCTCATCTCTCCAACGACAGGGGATTGGCAATCCATTGAAAAAGGGGGTCCATGACTCTGCAAATCATTTGAAGGGGAAACAATAAGTGTACGAGTACATCATGTTTTCTTTCAAAAGGACCTGAAACGACAAATACGAGGGCTGAGAATGCACTTGAAGAGACCACACACGTAGAGTGAAGTGAAGAAGAAGAGCAGACTAAAAACATATTCTCCGTATATACTCCGTACGTTGGAAAAGTGTCGGAGCATAATTGAGATGCGACGACGCTAAATCGCACCAGATGGAACCTGGGAATCCCTGATTCTATTCGTAGACAGTCAGCACGGCTAAATTTGAGACACACCAAGAAATACACGCCCCACCTCAGCCTCCTGATAAAGTGCAGAGCGGTCGACCGCGCTCCTCATCCCCGGGGAATAATCAGAAATCGTAGCAGGTAGTATCTTCAACAGCCGAAGCAAAGTAGTCGTCATCAGATTCCCACAATAGTTCAAGTGTGTACGAGTAGCCTCTACAAAGCAAGTTCTCAAGAAAAATAGATCTTGGCGGGAAACGGCGCTAAGTCCAGGAACACTATTTTCTGTGATAGCCGACCCAGCCTCGACCTGTATTCCCTTATCACCAGCATCCTTGAAGACCGCATTACCGGTAATTGCACTGGATGTCGCATTCTTTCCTTGACCTCCTCCAAATATCCTACATCGATGTTGCGCAACAAGAGCTGAGCTCGCGGACATTGTGCAGCCGGTGTCGCCTCCGCTCCTGAACTGCCCCTGCTCGACTGAGAACCAACGATCAGCGTCGCAATCGGACGCCAGCTTGAGCGTCGCATTGCACCTCTTTGAAGTTTTAGGGTCCCGCGATACAGCTTTCGCAAGCTACTCGTTGTCGCTTTTGTATTGGTACAACATCTGCATCAAAGCGGCGCAACCATGTCATTCCTTTTTGGCAAGAAGAGTAAAGAGGGCAAAGGACAGAACGTACCACCCCAAAGGCCGACGGATGCGCCGAGCGCGGCAGGTTCTGGTACTTCAATACCAACAGTCAATGGTGGAAGAGCGAGGGAGCGAGGTGCTGGAGTAATATCTCCACCGCCTGGGCAGAGCAGTGTCAATACTTCGGTCAACTCGATCGATGATGCGAATGTACCAGGTCCAGAGCATGTTCAGGGCCAACGTGGACGAGTGGACCCCGATTTATCGGTACGTTTTGATTAAGTTGTGCATGTTGGGCTACATCTGGCTTTGTGCCACGCCTGAGCTAAAAGTCTCCTTGAGTCCTGGTCAAAAGCATCTACAAATGCTAACACTCTTGCCTATGCAGCATGCTCCACGACCCGCACCCAGTGGACCTCCTCCCGGCGTTAATCCTGCTGCGCTTTACCCATGGTCCCAACGACGACTAACCTTCACATCCTCGCAACCAAATCCATTCCCTCGGTATGGCGCAGCAGTCAATGCCGTTTCGTCAAAAGAGGGAGATGTATACTTGATGGGAGGACTTGTCAATGGATCTACTGTGAAGGGTGATCTCTGGATGATTGAGGCTGGAGGAAGTAATTTGGCGTGCTACCCTGTTGGAACGACTTTCGAAGGCCCAGGTCCCCGTGTTGGTCATGCAAGCTTGCTGGTCGGTAACGCGTTCATTGTCTTTGGGGGAGACACCAAATTAGATGAGCGGGATAAGCTCGACGATACTCTGTATCTCCTGAATACATGTAAGTACTTGCTCGGGACTCCTTTAGAGTCCATCTAACAGATGTAGCAACGCGCCATTGGTCAAGGTCCATGCCACCAGGACCACGACCCGCGGGACGATACGGTCATACCCTAAATATCCTCGGGTCAAAGATATTCGTCTTTGGTGGTCAGGTCGAGGGTCACTTCTTCAATGATCTGCTGGCTTTTGATCTCAACGCTTTACAAAACCAAAACAGCAGATGGGAACTGCTCATCCAAAACAGCAATGAAGGAGGCCCACCAGAAGGTCATGTGCCGCCAGCGAGAACAAACCACACAATCGTAACTTGGAACGACAAACTATATCTGTAAGTACATCCAAAATCTGGAAATACGTACGGCGATCTGATATGACAACAGCTTCGGTGGGACTAATGGTACTCAATGGTTCAATGATGTCTGGTCTTACGATCCAAAACACGTTGCTTGGACTCAACTCGACTGCATTGGATACATCCCCGCCCCACGAGAAGGACACTCTGCTGCCTTAGTCGGCGATGTAATGTACATATTCGGAGGTCGTACCGAAGAAGGAACAGATTTAGGCGACTTGGCAGCTTTCCGGATCACTTCTCGACGTTGGTACACATTTCAAAACATGGGCCCCTCACCCTCGCCCCGATCAGGTCACAGCATGACTGCCTTCGGCAAGCAAATTGTCGTTCTTGCTGGAGAACCCAGCTCAGCGCCCAGAGACGCCGGTGAATTGAGCTTGGTCTACGTTTTGAATACAGACAAGATCCGATACCCAAACGACCAGCAGATCCAGCAGACACCATCAGGAGAACGTGTACCGGGAAATCGCAGACCGAGTCAAGAAAGAGGAATGACACCCCAGAATAGGATGATTAATGCCCCGAATGGTGCTCCAGATGGTCTCAGCAGGAAGTTCAGTGGCTCGCGCGAGAGCATGGCTGGACTAATGAGTGGACCAACCCGTGGACCCGGACCAGGTCCTGCCATATCTGGACCCGGGCCTGGATCTGGACCTGGAGGGCGCGGTCAAGACATGAGTATGGGCAATGGTCCCTCTCCGCCGGGGGCGGGGTCCAGGCTTCCTCGGGCTTCAATGGCGCAAGCACCATCCGGACCGCCTCCGCAGCAGCAGGCACCAAGACCCAACGGAGTTATGCCACCAGTAAATGGGCAAATGAACGGTCCCAGAAGTAGAACGCCCACTGGCAGAGACCCTCGTGGTTACGGGTCCTCCATAGACACTGGTCGAGGGGAGTCCTTTGAGAAAGAAAATGTGACACCTCCGATAGTGTCGCCAATAGAAGCAGGTCCTAGACAAGGGCTTGGTGCTCAATCTATGAGTCCTGTAGTCAACGGACGTCGCACACCCACACAGCAAACCATTCAGCAACCTGTCCAACGGCCCATTCAGCAACCTCAAAGATTTGCGAACCAGTCCATAGACGATGACGAACCACAAAGGTATGACCCAGCGGGTGCACGGTCACGGTCTCGTCAACCTGCGCAAGAAGCTCCTTTAGATGAGATCGATCAATTCCCTACAGCTGGATCACAACAGCAGCGACAGTACAACACCCAATACGGTGCGGTCAATGACCCCTCGATAAGGAACAACAAAGCACAAATGGATGAGAACTCGGTTCCAAAACAGCAGCTTGAACAGCTTCAAAACCAGCACCAAAGTCTTCAGAATCAGCTCGAGGGTCTCAGAGATCAGCATGAGGGTCTTCAAAGCGAGCGGCAAGGTCTGAGACAGGAGCTTGATGCCGCAAAAAGTCGCAATGCCTGGTATGCCTCTGAGCTAGCACTCGCTCGAAAGGCTGGATACCAGCCGAGCTCTTCTCAAAGTTCAACACTTGATGATCATGCTGCTCAATCATTCGGCGACGAGGACAAGCCGCTGATAGAAGCTTTGATTGCTATGCGAGCTCAGCTTGCCGAAGTCCAGGACTCGGTCAGCGCCCGTGAGAATGCTGCAGCACAAGAGGTGGCCGAAGTAGAGGCACAGCGAGACACTGCCGTCCGCGAAGCAGCGTACGCCAAGGCCAAGCTCGCAGCCCAAGGTGGAAGTCGCATCGGAACACCACAATCAGAAGCAATGACTAGAGAGCTCAGCGACAATGACCGTTCGAGTGACATTGGTCGGAAACTCGCTGCATCATTGGCAACCCAGCAAGAGCTTCGTGTTACCATCGCCTCTATGAGTAGTGAGATTCAGAATGAGAGGCGCACACGTGAATTGGCTGAAGGTACTGCAGATGCAGCTCAAAAGCGGGCGGCAGAATTTGATCAGTCTCGGAATCCTGGAGAAGTTGAGAGCCTCCGAACGGAGCTGCATCAGGTTAGCAGGACTGCTCGCGAAGAATCAGCAGCGAAGTCTGAGGCACACGCCAGAGCACAACTACTCGAAGTTGACAAAGAGGACTTGGAGCGAAGACTTGGCGAAGCTTTGGAGAACGCCAAACAGCACAGCATCACATTTGCTTCGCTTCGAGAAGCTGTCACATCTTCCAGCGAAAAAGCATCCTTATTGGAAAGAAAGCTCGAGGAGGAAAGGAGGCAGAGAGAAATCCTGGATCAAAAACTTCTTCAGTTGCGGGCCGAACATGAGGAGCGGACGGCAGAGCTCGATGATACCACTCGCAAGCTTCGAGACGCTGAAGAGATGGCTAGTACGAACGCAGCCGAAGCCAAGACACATCGTCAAGCTGTTGCGGCTGGTCTCGATAAGCTTAGCAATCGAAGTATCAGCAGCCAAAATGATAGGCTCGAAGATGAGCGTATACCAATTCTGAAAGAGCAAGTCGAAAGTGCTCACGCATTGGTCAGGAGGAACCAAGCGGCTGCGGATGATGCCGCAGAGAGGCTTCGACGAGCAGAAGAGCGTATCGCAGGACTAGAGGCCTATCAGGAGCAGTCCAGCCGAGAAAGCCTGACCGTTCGCAAGCAGTTCCAAGAAGCTGTGAAAGAGTCGCAGGCACTCCAAGCCAGACACACTACTGTCCAACAACAGCTAGAAAATGAGCAGCGAAACGCTAGTGCATTGTCAGTGCAACATAACACACTCAAGGAGCTGCTAGACGAGCGAGGTATATCTGAGCATGGCAAGTCGAGAAATCTGGACAGCCCGACATCTCGTTTCGACACGCCGGATAATTTGCGTGTGAGGGAGCTTGAGCAGAAGCTGGAAGCCTGCGAACAAGCCCACCAGGAGACCAAGTCCTCGATCGAGACCAGAGAATTGGAAGCCGACAAGACCTATCGCGAGAAGCTTGAGCTATTGGAGAATGACTACCAGTCGGCTGTGCATTACGTAAAGGGTACTGAGAAGATGCTCAAGCGGATGAAGGATGAGCTCACCAAGTACAAGAAGCAGAACGAGCGCCTGCAGAGCGACCTGGACACGGCCCAGCAATCTCAGTCAAAAGGGTCCATGGAGCCAGAGGCCGCTGCGGGGTGGGACCAAGAGCGCCAAAATCTCCACCGTGAGATTGAAGAGATCCAGAGAAGTGTCAAGGGGTCTCACTCTCAACTCGAAGCCCAAATGGCGCAAGTCCAGTCAGAGCTTCGCACCGCCCAGAGTGAGCGCGACCAATACCGCCAGACCAACGAGCATGCCCAACAGCAACTCCAGCAAACAACGCAACAGGCCCGCTTTGAGCTTGACCAGCTCAAGAACGAGAATAGCATGCTTGAGACTCGCGCACTCGACGCCGAACAGAAGGTGACCCTGCTCCTGGATCAAGTTGGCACTTCAGTGGGCAACTACCGCCGCCAATCCCAACAAATGAATGGCCACTCTGGTGGGCACAACCGCAACATCAGCAACATCAGCGCCACATCCACCAACCCTCCCAATAGCACCTTCCGCGGCAACCACTCCCACACCAACAGCTCTGATCCCTCCACCCTACCCACTAGCAGTGAGAGCAACAACCGGAATTCTCTCGCTCTCGATAGCCTAGCATCCGAGCTCGAAACACTCCGCTCCCACTGGGCTGATACGCACCGCAATTACCGTCTCAGTAATCAATTCGATTTCGAGCGCAGCACTCCTACTTCGGCAAGCGGGCCAGGAGGGATGAGCGATAGTCTTGCGAATTGGCGGAAGAGGCTCGATGCCGAAGAGGCGCAGAAGGGACACCATCCCACCTCCAGTACTGAAGAAGAGGATGAGATAGAGGGACTGAAGATTAGGCCGCATGAAAAGATGCCTGGAGGGTTGGGAGTAAGTAGTGATGAGGAACAAGAGGAAGAAGAGCACGGGGGCCACAGGGCGAGTACGAGCTATGTCATCTAATCCACCGAGATCGGTGGAGAGGAAATGTTGATGTGACGATATGACACGCTGGGGCCTTGTAGGCCATCCCATTTTCATAATGTCCGATGCTGGCGTCAACAGGTTGGAAACGGTCTTATACTTTCTCTTTTTTTATGGTGCAGTCATACATCGCAGACCATCAATGTCTCATATTTCTTCGAATTGCTTGCTTGCGAGGAAATGGCGGCCGGTTCGTTTTTGCTTCATATATTCTATGAGATGTGGCCTGTTAATGTATATCAAGCCCTCGAGGCCAGCGAATGGGCGTAGCTACTGAAAAGGACTACTCGTAGTGAATTACATATATTCAACAAATTCTGCACTTATGTACGTTTCCTTCTCGTTTCATCGCTCTGTTTTCCTTGCACAACTCTTCTACCTTTTGCTTTCCTCAATGACACCGTACCTTGGAATTCGCCAGATCTCCGGCTCTCCACAAGGCTAATCCACACCACTTCGTACAGCAATTACGACTCTGGAGGAGCAGAGAGATGATGGGGAGAAGGGTATGCAACCATCTTCTTAATCGCAGAATCAAAGAACAGCCGAGCGAGCAATATGGCCGACAAAAGTGACGGAAGGGTGCTGAATCTTGCAGCGGAGAGGGCTTCCTGAGCAGCGTTGAACGTGATCCACCGGTACCATTTCTCCACCAACGCACACTTCTCGAGTTCATCAGAGCAAGACGCATGACCATATTGGAAGAGGAAGCCGATCATGCTTTGCATTTAGCTGAGGCTGCTGGGCAAAACGGATGACACGTTGTCGGGGGCTTTTAGCCGTGGAGTTTTTACGATCAGAATCCGTTCTCAGCTACCCAAGATTCCACTCTCGCACACCTCGTCGAAATCCTTTGCCCACCACAACCTGTTTCTTCCTCCCTCTCCCCCCACGTCCCAGCCTCGCTTCACAAATTTTCCAACATGCAAACACGCCACACCAATCCTCTCCAACGTCTCTTTAAGCCCCCTCTGCTCCTCGCCGAGCGGTCTGTCTCGTACGCAAACTCCCACCTCGGCCTTGAGTAGGCAAGCAAGATCTGTCGTCGAGTCGCCAATGTAGAATACCTTGGGCTGTCTATCCACCCCTCCATCCACCTCCCCACCTTCCATGACCATAAAAGCGTCCACAAGCCCATCCATCACCTCAACCTTATCCCCAGCCGTCCAAATACCCCGACCATTACCCAAACACCTCTCCAACCGCCCACTCGCATCGCCCTCAATCTCGTTAGCTCTGATTTCCACATCCCCAGCATGAACATCCACTCCTCCTTCCATTCTTCCGCATAGCGTCAGCACACGGGAAATGAACCGCCTACTCCACGCCACGCTCACGATACCAACCTTCCCCGGGTCCTGACTCGACTGGACGACCTCAACGAGTCTGGCCCAGCCATTTCGTAGGGTAATTGAGCCGTTCTCCACGACGTCAGCGGCAGCGGTCTCGATGTCGCCCGTCCCGACGTCTTTGAAGATGCCGGAAGCTTCCACGAGTTCGATGCTGGATTTTTCAACGGAATGCAGGCTATTGAGGTAGTGCAGCTCTTGAGCAACGGTTATTCGTTCTTGCTTTGCTGGGCTGTAGCTAGCATCATGGGCTTTGAGATCGTCTACGTAGGCTTTCGAGAGGGCGGCGAGCTTGGGGTGGATGGTTGGGAGAGTGGCGATTGAGGCGATCAGAGGGAGGGTGGTGGTGGTGGTAAGGGTGCCATCCCAATCCAGGAGCAGAAGAAGTGGGCGTTGGGAATCTTTGGATGTCATAGAGAAGATTCCTTGAGTATCAAGCTTGGACATTGGCTGTATTTTGAAGCAGGAAAGGTGCTTGAGAAGGGAGAAAGCTGCACGAATTGACATGAAGGCCGTAAGAGGATGAAGTCAAAAGCCATGCATAGAAAGGGCTTCTCGCCCAGAATTCGTCGACAAAGACAAAGATATCGCTCGAATATGCCCATTGAGGATTTCTCAAGTAACAATCGTGGAAGATTGCGTCTTAGATGAGCGTCATCTTCACAATATTATGGGCTATATACCCACACTTTCAGGCTTTACGCGTGGTTTATGCTCCATGAAGCTAATAGAACCGGATTGTTATTTGTCAGATGAGCGTTGTAGTTGCGAAAACATGGGCTGCATATCCAAAATGTCAATTTCTTCGCATGACTTTTCCTCCATTTTTTCAGCAAGAGTCGAGTTTCGAACACTAATTGAGCGCCATCGTCACGTTACCGTGGGTTAGCGACCCGATATTCCAGAATATGTGGTTGACTTTTGCTTCAATATCTGATGTTTCCGGGAGGAAATGTGTACAAAATCCCCAATAATGAACTATGTTTGTCAATTTAATTGGGCCCCATATTCAGGGAATTTACCCAAAGATTGCTTGCCTTTGAAGCAAGCGATCAACTACATGAGTCACTTATGCGAGGGTCCCAATCTGATGCTTTGGATATTTGGACTGAGTATCTAGACTAGCTCAACCTTGACCGCAAGCCTTTTTGTGAGTTAAGAGGCTCATCCCCCATTGATTTTGCCGGCATAGCAACATTACCACCCCAGAAGCGACCCCTTTTCCACACCAAAACCTAGCCATTCAAATAATTCTTGGCTTTGCTTGAGATTTTGGCCTGTTGCAGCACCAGTGGAGCCGGGAGTTCATTTTCCTCCTGTCCATTCGGAGCCAGTCTTCCAACCCCCAATCGCTGCGTTTCACACTTCTGCTATGCCTGCTAAGAAAAAACCATGATGTCCGTGTATGCCAATTGAAAAAGACAAGGTGCTGGGTGCCTGGGGGTGTGGTGCGTGTGTGGTTGGGTGATGACAAAGGATCATTAGTGTTGAAATTGAAAAAGGCCGTATTTTAGTGTTGCGGATGTCGACAAGCCCTGAAAAGGGTCTTGGGTGTGTTGCATCCAGTACCGATGTGGAATTTGTCATGCTGAAGCGAATCTTGCTGTCGACTGGTACTGCAAGAGGAGCCATAGCTAGTCAGTGGCGTGCCGTTCGTACCCAATTCTTCAGCAGATCTAGCGTTCGATGGTGTTTGTCAGGTTCGAGCGTGTAGATGCCAGTGAAATTGAAGAGGGCCGAGACAGTGATAGCTAACAGATAGAGGTGAGACTGGTAAATGAAGAGTGCAAGCCCAATGGAGATATCCATGTGTCGTTGCAAGTACCTGAAGGCCAATGGTGGAGCTCCATAGTGAATAGTGATGGTAAAGGCCGACGGGTAACGATGTCGCTTGGCCAAAGAGAGAACCACGAAAATCGTTACCTAAGAGATTTTGATCAGTACCATCCACCATTTCCCCTATGGTTTTCGCGCTTCACACGGTAGACGCCAGTGCCAATTGTCTCAGCACCAGCGACTCCCTTAGAAGCTGAGCGTAGCCTAGCGTCGAAGACTATAGCATTAGTTAGAATTCGCTTCGTACAATCCTCCACGCCTAGCGTGATTCATCGATCAAACGGCAAAGGCAGAGGAGGAGAGTTCCTACCCAGGAACCATGATTGGCAGAAACTCACATCCTATCGCTTCCTCCCACAGCACGGTTCGTATCAGGGGTTTCGACACCACCCGGAGCACGCTCGATGACTTTACGTCGCTGGCTTGAAATGGCACCTGGTTTGCTAGCTGAGGATGCGTTCTGAAAGGGGGTTCCAGCTGTGGCAGCGTTCGTACCTCCGGCATGACGACGCGCTGGCTTCTCCTCTTCCTCTTGCGCAGCTGTCTGATTGTTGCTAGCCGCAATGGCCTGAGCATTCTTCTGGTACTTGTAGACGGTCCAGTCAAAGACATAGTCATACTGGAATCCTTCACGAACGAAGAGGTCACGGAAGATCTTGCGGAGGTAAGAGTAATCCGGCTTGTCATCAAAACGGAGCGAACGAGTGTAGTTGAGATAGATGGCGAATTCGTTGGGGAAGCCACGGCAGAGCACCTCGGTGGGAGTGGTCATCTTCTTCTCCATGATACGGTCATATTTCTGCTTCTTGGTAGCGGCCTTCAATCCTTGCCAGGGAAGGGATCCGCGGCAGAAGTAAAGCATCACGTATCCGAGGGATTCCATATCGTCACGACGGGATTGCTCTGTAATATTGTCAGTGAGAGATCCGAGATTGGGAATTGGATGACTTACCAACTCCGAGATGCGTGTTGATTGATGCATAGCGTGCGGTTCCCGTCAAGTTCTTGTTCTCACGGTATGGGATATGGAAGTGGGTCTTGGGGTCTCGGTACTTTTTGGCCAATCCGAAATCAATTACATTGACCTGGTTTCCACGCTTTCCAATGCCCATCAGGAAGTTGTCCGGCTTGATATCACGGTGGATAAAGGATTTGGCGTGGATGTATTCAATACGGGAGATGAGCTGGTCCGCCAGTAGTAGGACAGTCTTCAGGGAGAACTTGCGGTTGCAGAAGTTGAACAAGTCCTCCAAACTCGGACCGAGCAGGTCGAGCACCATGGCATTGTAGTCACATTCCGTCCCGAACCAGCGAACAAACGGGATCCCGACTCCTCCAGCAAGGGACTTATAGACGCGGGCCTCGTACTCCAGCTGGGGGTGCTTAGCCTTGACGCTCTCCAATTTGATGGCAATCTCCTCCCCAGAAATGATGTTGGTGCCTAGTTCAACACGTTAGTAGAGGCCTCAATTCTGTTGTGGTCCAGGGCTTACCTAGGTAGATATCACCAAAGCTGCCACTGCCAATCTTTCGCCCAATACGGTACTTGTTGCCTACGCGGAGATCCTGTGCAGAAGAATAACGTTAGCATCAACCATTGTTTAGCCAAATCGTGACAGCACGAGCGGTTTTGAGGCTGCTATATATGCCTTTTGGGAAGGAACGGCATGGGCGATTTGTCTTGGTAAGACTGCAAGCCCAGAGACCATGACATTGTAGAACATGGGTATTGGAGATGTTCAGGAAAGAAGGTCAAAGTTCCAGCGAGAGAACCCTGAACGGGGAGGAAGGTCGAGGCCATTGCATATGTACGTACCATTGTAGTCATCTTGAATATTTGTGGCTGCTGCAGTCACTGGGTAATGCCTTGTCAGAGTTTGCAATGTGGAGGATCCTCAGGTGACCGACCGATGTGGGGATCCGTTTGGTTAGGAAAGGTATTATCGAGAGGGAGACGGTTTTATTGTAGAAGGCCTCGAATCTTGCCACTGTAGTAATCACTGTGTCAGTGAAAGTGATGTTGATATTAGGATGCCGTCAGCAGAGCGGTGAGGCCTGGACGGTAACACTGACGAGCAGTGTTGTCGTGACGGCCGTAAGATTGAGACCAATAAACACGATGTTCATATGTCGAGTGATGTAGGGAATATGTGGCTTATGGGCTTGATCAAGTACCTTAAAGTGTTGCTGACCGGGACAGGGAGTGAGAAGGTCAAACGATCACAGCTAGCCTTGTTATGGTTGTCCGGATTGGAGCACGCGTCCTGGCCCGATTTGACTGAGTGAATCGACAAGAGTGATACTCAAGGCACACCTCCTGTTTTACAGGACGCAGTGTCCCAAGAAATAGGTGTTACGAATGTTGGTGGGGGAGAGAGATTGGTTTGTGAGTGTGTAGTGTAGGCAAGCTTTCAAGGATTTGAAAGCGGGTCGATTTTGAGCCAAGGCCGGATCCGACACTAGCGGCTGGGAAGGGGAATAAAGCCCTCAGAACAACAATTTGGGAACAAACGTGGAGTTAGAATTCTTTCTTCACTACCTAGTAGTAATACTACAATGCAAACATAAATCCGGTGGTCTAGAAGCGCTTTCCTTAGATTGCGGATGGTGGATGGCTTCGAGGCCTATACTGCCTGATGTCACAGCCTCTACTGGACATTGCCTCCACGGACACCGTACTCGTAGTGCAGTTCGCATATCGGCTTGGCAAATACCATGAGTCGTTCGAAAATCCACCAGCGCTACTTCTCACATGGAGTCCCGGCGTTGAATCACGGGAGGGCACATCATAATGCTGCATGCAGCACAGACCCACGAGACCAGTAGAGGAATACTAAAACCCTCGGCTCCAGATTACTGGGCACTCTTGCATGACCATCAAGAGAGAAACCTCGTTCAAGCCGCTTGATACCTTTGTCAATCTTACTCTCATATACAAACGATGGAGTGCTAGTACCTTGGAAGTAAAGCTAGATGGCACTCGGCCGCTAAAGAAAATGATTTAAGGCCAATTTCTAAATTTGTCGCGGAGTTGCCTATGAACACAACCGCGACAGAGATCCAGAGAGTCATAGAGAGGCAGTCTTGGCTACCAATCAAGCTAGAAACGCTCAGTATCTAGTCAATGTGCCATACCTTAGGTAAGTGCTCGATCGATGCAATCAAGGCTTACAGGCCGGTGTCGGGATGGACCTAAACCTCTCTTACCATCTACCCGTCCTAGAAACTCTACCTCTCCGTGCTTTGTAGGCTTAGGACTCTTGGGCTTCAATATCATATTGAAAGAATGATGAATTAACGTTGCGACGTTGTTTTCGTTGTGCTTGTGATTGCCTTACACGGTACGAGGGCAGGATTTGCTAAATATAGACGACCACTCAGCCTCATGTTCTCGTACTGATTCGATATCTTTTCTAGACGTTCCAAGTGCACAGCTTTCCTGTCGTGTGCCCCAATGCTTACGACAACCATCAAACAGATCTATCCTGAGTCGTGGTAGGTCCAGCCGGTGTCCTTTTGCGATCGTTATCGCTCTTGGCAAGACCGTTATAGAAGCAATAATGTTGCAACATCTCTACAGGCTACAGCATACCTAAAGCCCGCTTTGTGCTTCATTGAATCCTCTATCCACTATCAAAGACCTTGTGCTCTATTCACTGTATTCATCCCAGAGGCTATCAGCCTGTCTTTGTACACTGCTTATGTCTTCTTCGATGCACCAGATCGTCCAAGTCATCTCCTTTACCATACCCAACGACAACACTATGAGGATAGGATCTCCAAAGATGGCAGAAGATGGGCGAACGCCATGCGGAGTGTCAAGAAGCAAAGTGGATGGCTGCAAACGCTACGGGGTCGAGATGTGAATGCGCTCCATAAGATAGACATATTCATCGGTATGCTCGTTCAATTCCTCAAAATCTTCGCTCCTCCTGACAATATAAGTCTGGACCAAGCTCCAACAAGCGGAGACATTCCAATCCAGCCCAACATTCGAAGCCACATTATTCCAGATCGCCATCTCACCCCTTTCAATGCACTGCGTCGAATTCCAAGGTAACCCCCTCTCACCTTCTGGCCCAACAGATCTAATTACCCTACTCTTTCCACCCTTTTAAGTCACGCCGACCGTTTCCTTCTCGAGCAACAGCTGCAATGCTTCGCAGAGGAAATGCGTCATGGACTTTCCCTGACAGTGTCTTCTGGATGGATTGCAGGTAACGTTCAAAGGAATTCGCGAATGTTGAAGGGATATGTGATCGTGTTGGCATAGGGTAATTTGGATGAAATGTATGAAGTGAAAAAGGATCAGAACTCGATTTCCAATAATCCTTTGGTACCGCTGAGGGACGACGCGAGTGTGGGATCGGAGACTGCGCTTTATACTGCGCTGAAAGATGCTGAGGAAGAAAGGTCCAAATGTGTTATGATGTGAAGGTCAAGTACGCCTGCAAGCGTTGAAACTCAGGAGCGTAGTATATGCTTCCCAGATAGACTTAGCTCGACGATGATACGAGTATATGATTCTCCATAACTCCAGTGCTCGACGTGGCTTCAGCGGTCCTAGAATACAGCGTAGAAGATTCGAGAGATATCCTCCCATCCGGCTGAGTCTCGGGCGAAACGCTAGAAATCGCCAATTCAAAGAATCGTTCCTCTTAGAGACCTTCCTCTCTCGTAAAGTACACGCCCAGAGGTATAACGCCAGGTCAAGCTAAGCAACCGTATTAGGGAATACCAAGCAGAGCAAGGATTTCATGACAACAAACTCCGCTAGCCGTCCTCGAAAGGTTTTGCCTGCGCTTCTCAACCTCTTCTCCTCGAACATTTTGATCTTGAAGCATTAGTATAACCACTTCTCGCTCTTCCAACTCAAGCCTTCATCAAGCATAGCATGTTTTGAGCACTGTCCAAACAGTAAACCCCCTGGGACGAACGGAGTTCCCAGTAGATCGATCCAAGTCCTCATCAAAGCCTTGGGAATGGTATTTTATTCTTTGCTCAAAACGACCAACACCCTTGCATATGGTCGTTCTGAGTCCGCAAATTGCCACCCTACCCGCATTCTGCTCTTCCGGCATGCTCAATCCGTGCCCCTCTGGCCGTTACAAAGCCATTTCTTCCCAGCTTGCCTAGCCCAAATATCTATACTGGTGCTTTCAAATCCGCATTTCCCTCCACCTTCGTATCCATCCAGAGTCCCGATCTTGTTTGTCAATGGTGTGTTGAAGTCTGACGCTGTCCACTGAAGCCCGTGGTTCGATTCATTCGTATCTTATCAAAAGACGTAACGCCTTCTCCCATACCACGATGACCAGAAGCGATCGCCACCTTCATTTCATTTGCAAGTCGACCTCGCACTGCTCCCATCAGCCCAGTACTCAAAAGATACTTGTGTGACAGCTTCCAGCTCCTGCGGACTCACATAGTCAATTTCATATACATCCACGCCAACACCATCAAGAGGATCGCATTGATCGCAATCGACCCTAGTAGCCCTTTCTTGTAGAAGCCGGGTCGGCGGTGTATGTTGATCTGGGCGTTCCGGCTTTCGATGCTCTCTTCTGGGTCCTCGCGCCAGCTAGAGAGCTCGGCGTGGGGTTCGCCGGAGTCGACGGGGGTGTAGGAGGAGTTTTTGAACATGTTTAGGATGGGGAGGGCTGTCATTGGCTGATAGAGTAGGAGGTGGTGGTTGGTTTTGAAAGGGGTTTGGTAGTAGGGTGTATGTTGGTGAGGATGTCAGATCGAGTTTGTCCCGAGGATAGCTACGCCAAGACTTTATGAGATATTCGCATCGTCTACAGCAAATCCATGATAATAGCATTGATTTTATAGGAGAGAGCATCGTGATTGAGCCTATCGATCTCTGCTTCCAATCCCTCTCCATCAATGCTACCAAAATAGCATCCACAGCCCACCCCAACGTCCATACCATCTTGCATCACGATACCCAACTCGATGCACCTCGTCTCACTTACCTTCTCCTCAACATCGCCGCCCACAAAGGAATCTTTATGCTGCTCGACATAGTTGCGCCATACCATCTTCTCAAAGTACTCTTCCGTTTTCCAGGATTCGCCCTCCTCAGCCTCAGCCCCATAATTTGGTCTTGTCATCCTCCTATGTTTCGCTTGCTTATGACTCAATCGCACGAAAAGCCGGCACTCCAGCCTCTCTCTAATTCTAGGGACATTGTAGAGCATGAAGACCTCGACGATCGCCATTTTCGCTGGGCTCTCCTTCCTCTGCAATACACCACACTCATTCACCTTCTTTCTCAGCTCTTGCAAAACATCTTCGCTGACCAGCTCCAACGCCCTGCTATGCTGTCCAGGAAATACCTCGGCCTGCCAGCTTCTGAAGCCTATTGGCGTCCAACCATGATTCGCTTTCAGGTAGTCTAGGATGGGGCCAATTTTCTTGAAGTCCACGCCGTGAGGTCCGTCAGCATCAAGATAGCCATTGACGATGGGGATCTGGTTGAACTCTTTGCAGAAGTCGTCGCCACGAAGAATGCATACGATGTGAGGGGAGAAGACGTTGCTGAGAAGGTGCGCCAGGGTGATTTTGCCGGCAGACGCTGGATCAGATAGGCCGATGAGAAGGACTGGCAATTCAGACATTGGACGATTAGCCAGCTGAGGTTCGGTACGATGGGATAAGATAGCAGGTAAGGTATGGCAAGCGCATCCATGTGCTTAGATGTGCCTGAGATCTTCTTCACCCTGCAAGCACGCGCAGGTGCTAGCGGACTTCAGTGGTAATGCACCCAGCCAACTCTCGACCCTCTTGTTAGCGAGAGATTCCATGGCTTCTAAAGCTTTGCAATGCGATGTGAGTCCTACATGGCAAGGAACCCATTTACCAGGATTCCATGGATATCCGAAGTCTTGGCATCGACGCTAGCGGCGGCAAACTTAGCGAGCCTCACACGACTCCAATTTCTTCGATCGAAACCTCACTTCATTGACTCATCTACGATAACTACAGTCTCTTCCAACTACACAAAACCTGGTCCTTGCAAGCGTTCATCAAACAGAAGTGCATACAAAGCACATAGACGACCCTGAATAGACCGTCAAGATGGTAGAACGCCCGCCCATCCAGAGAGTTATGACTTTACAGACCGCCACCTGCTAACACGCTCTACTACAGGTTCTCGCAGTCGATCTCCTCAACCCAACGCCTGCCGCTGAGGCGAGGAAGCACAAGCTAAAGGTAGGCTATCATCTCCCTTCCCCTTCATGAAGCACTTCTCCAGAGTCGTTCTCTCCATACCCTTCTACACCCCCCCCCCCCATCAATATGTAGAGACCTCTACTGACTTCAACACTCCAGACCCTCGTACCCGCCCCCCGGTCCTTCTTCATGGACGTCAAATGCCCCGGCTGCTTCAACATCACAACTGTCTTCTCGCACGCCCAAACAGTCGTCATCTGCCAAGGCTGTTCGACCGTTCTCTGCCAGCCCACAGGGGGAAAGGCGCGATTGACTGAGGGGTGTTCGTTTAGACGGAAGTAGGGGCCTCCTTGAAGATGACTGGGGAGAATAAGGGGATGACTAGGTGGATATTACATGAAATTTGAATGCTAGAAGCAGGATAAAAGATGGTCATCTACGGGCGTTTGCATTGTGATACCGGATATCTTGCGTCAAAATGAGCGCAAGGGAATATGCTATGAAATGAGGAGGCTGGTGGAGGTTGGCGAGGGGTTTATGTGTGTATTCTAGGAGCAATCAAGGCACGTATGATACACAAACAGATGCTGTGCCTGAAAGTATGGTATATGGACGACCCTTGTTTTACCCACTGAAGTACTCGCTACATTTGCCACACCACCCTTGCAATGATCTCTCGTGCCCAGAAGCCATTGACATCGCAGATCCAATTACCATTACCTGAGCCAATTGTCCGCGAACACCCGGTCTGCTGACGACCATGCAATACTAACATGCTATAAGTCCGCCGATCCTCCTCCTCCTTCTGTTGTCACTACTTCTCTTCCCTCTCACCAACCCCTAATCACTCCAGCACAATGCCATTCTACCACCTCTCTCCGAGCGGTCAAACCCTCCTAACCCCAACCAACACACCCTTCATCTCCATCGCCCTCAATCACCTCGAAGAATCCAACCTCATCCACCCGCACAACCACACCATCCACCCCTCCCGCTACCCCACCCGCTCATCCTTCATCCAACCAACCGTCAACCGCTTGGAAAACCTTCGGCTTCATTACTCTGGGCTGATGCATACCTTTCGGAGTCATTATTTTCCGATTTGCCCCACATCTTGGGTCGCAAGACATGTCTCAGAGATCTTTGCTCAACGGGAACTCCCTCAACATGTCTCAGGATTGATATTGTAGCCTCAAAGAGCAATGCTGATTCCGGAATCTGCGATAGGACGCCAGAATTCGTAGTCGAAGGCTCCTACCCCAGCCACGAACCCTACTCCCTCTCCGCCGCATTCAAACACAACGTCGATTTCCTGCACCCCCCACTTGGCTGGTCACAGCACAAATTAAGGGGGGTGGATCCGAATCATTTGATTTTTGGGGATCGGTTTATTGGGAATAGGGGAGTTCCGAGGGGGTCCGTTGGAGGCGATGGGGAAGTGGGTGGATATGGTGAGTGTGCAGTATTTTTGAGAGCCGAGCGAGGCGTCGAGGAGGTAGATGGTAGAGGATTTGGATGGATAGAGGAAGATTTGTGACAAACCGGTGCGATATTGGGAATTGGTGCGCTACAGAGATGAATCCGCAATGGGCGTCGAGGTTGGAGGGACAGGGGGAGAGAGGGGAGGATTATGTGAGGACGATGGGGTTGTTGATGGAGCAGAGTTGGTGTGTGGGATGGCATCGGTGTGGGTATATCGAGAATAAAGGGGGACGGGGCTGGGGGATCGTGGATCCGTATGATGAGCCGTATGAGGCGATGACAGGGTTGTAACGAGGCTTGATACGGGGTTTCTGGCGCGGTTGAAATGAATTGACAATGCTTTATGGGTATAAATTGGAGGCCATTCTATCGTCTCTAGAGCAAAATTCCATTCGGTCAGCGACCCAAGGCCCATTGCACTACCCACGTTTTGTGCATTACTATTGGTACCTTCGGCAGACCATTGTATCCCTCATTTGGTGATTGCTCACCAAGTGTCTACGGCCCGCTCTAGATACATGCAGTAACCAGGTTTATGTCCTGGAAAAGAAGAAGTAATAACGCCACTCCACAGCGTTCACCAAACTGGGACTTGCCAATATGGTGGGTAAAACCATGATGGGGTGCATATTGGCAACAACCTCAAGGGCTGTCGTTTCTCTGGCGTAACATCCTATGGCTCTTCACGGCCTCCTGGCAAGGCGGCAGGGTTCCATCCGCATATCAGCGGGTTTTCATTTTCCTCCCAACACTGCCAGCTGCATCCTCTCCTTAGGAAGGGTACTGGTCCTGCTTCGTAGCTGGGCGAGCAATACCACCACTCAACCCATTCCGTGCGTGGGACGATGTAGTTACTGTTACAGACGGAGCAGGATTGGCCGCCTGCTTCCTTGAGTTTCCAGGGCTTAGATGGAAAGGACAATCTTCCTCGGGAAGCAGAAACGGGAGCTGGCTGAGTTGAGGCGACTTGTAGCAAGCGCGGAGTGCTATTTCCACGAGAGAGGGCGTTTTTTTCTGTTCTTCTGGAGGTGGGCGGAGGAGCGCTTCGTTCTCAGCTGCCTCAGCCCAATGTTCCGGCAGTGAAGAAGGAGCTGGAGGCGAATCGCGACGGTTTCCGCCAGTAATATCGAGGAATGCGATTACAGTGGAGGCTACTGGGCATGGCTTTTCAGAGTCGAAAGCACGATAGGAGTGGTACTTCCAAACGGATGGCATAGGCCGAATTAGAGGATTGGGATAAATTCGGCATATCTGAAGGGTTGAGTGTATAAGTAGTTCAAGGAGCTCATATGGAAGCCACCGGAGCTGATTGCTGCCGACGTTGAGTTCTCGCAGCTTGATGAGTCTTTTACTGCACGATACATCAGAACTGTTTCGACTTGATGGTTATTTCGATGGAAGATGACATACATTGAGGGCAGAATCTCAGTCAGAATGTTATTGCGGAGGCTCAGTGCCTCTAGATTCTGCAAATGGTAGACCTCGCCAGGAACCTCTTCGAGCGAGTTATTGGAGAGGTACAGTCGCAAGGCGGGCGTCAATCGCTGGTAGCCGGGGGCTTGTCGGACGTAGTCACGGAGCGGTTTGAGCGTTAGTGTCCGAATTTGCAGCAGATTCATAAACCTAGTATCAAAATTAGCCATTATTTGCAGGGGGTGTAATCCGTGAAGAAGCAGTAATCACGAGTAATCGGCTCATGATGGCGTTAGCAGTACAAAGAATTTGAACAGGAAATAGACTCGGTCAAGGGTAAGTAAGTAAGCAGCCCAGGAATAGAATTGGCGTTGCAAAATTGCCGAGCAAGACGTTCAACCAGTCAAGGGTAGTTACCCAAGACTATAAATGGTAATCAAACTGTTTTGAACAGAAAAGCCAACCCATTCAAGCGTAGGTAGCCCGTGAACGGACTGTATATTGCACAGATTCGAAATAAATCGTGGCTCAGGAAGGGTAAGTTGCCAGTGCTTCGGTCGATTTTGTGAAGACTTGAGCAGCGAAGATAACTCACGATAGGTCGACAACCTCTCCACCGGTCTCCACACACTTCATCACTTTGTCCAAGGCATCTTTTTGGGCGATATGAAACCGTCGCAAGACATCCTGCTCAGGCTGCTTACCCCAATAAGGGAAGATAGCTCCCTCAAAATCACCGGGATCCTCTATCGTTTGCAAAGCTTTACGGTACAAAGCCGCGTTTTCTAAATCTTCCGGGGTCGGGGTCCCAGATAGTGTGGCATTTTTGAGGTCCAGTCCATCAATCTCTGCACAGTCAATAGACCCACCCTCCCCCACAATTCTCAGTGTTTTGCGAACTACATCCGTCCGATCTTGGTCCTCTTTATTGGATGCGTCACTGCTAAGCCACACACCGCTGTCATAATTCCTCGAAAACGGTCCCCTTAGGCGGTGATGTTCAGGCGGATGCATGGTTCTATGAATCGTCATCCCACTCTCTTCGTACCAATTTCTCCGATGCAGCCGCTTATCCCTGTGACCATGAAGATAGTTCTCGGAGGTTGAGGCTAGTAGGTCATCGCTCGAGAAGAGGGGCGCGTCACTGGAGCTCGCCAGTATGTGGTCTAGGTCGCGCTTCTTATTAGATGATGGAGCTATTGGCCGTGGTAATCTTGGTAATGAGGTTGCTTTAGAGCTATAGGTGCCATCTTGCAGGTCTTCAAAGAGATGGAATGATTCGTTCGAGGTTATGAGGTCGACAGGCTGCCTGCTGCTGCTGTTACGGGCTTTGCCCGTGCGGACTGGACATTCCATCGTCGTAAGTTAGCTGGAGGCAGGAGACTACCTTCGCAGATTAATTCAGTGTGGTAAAACAACCTTCGGCACCTGGAAATGAGAACGGGGGGCATGTTTAAGCAAAGAACAGTGTCGCCGACGCGCGGCGATCGCTGGATGTTGACAATTTGCACGATCAGCACAGGGTTCCACCTATGACGCAATCTTGGTATTCGATAGCATTTAGCAACACTAGGGGACTTTTTGACCATGTGGCGCTGATTGGCTGGTCCATTTTTTGCAAACATTCTTTTACTCGTGAATCAAGTCGACAGCAGGTGAACGATTAATGTGTCGAGGGTCCTGGAGTCAGTACAATGCGGAGCGTTGCAGTCCGAAGACTTCTTCCCCCATTCAAGTAAAGCGTCCCTACTTCAGGATCTGGTAAAGCGCTTGGCATGATCCGGCGTTTTTTCAGTTCTTCCCCTTGTCCACACATGCTTGACAAGTAACATATCTTTATTTGTAGATTTTTGTCTGCTTACGGAGTACTTGCACAAGAGCATGTTCTCTGTGGCTAGGTAATGGTGGTGGTTCTAGCAGCTTAGTCCTAAGATGTGCCACCGTATCCAAAAGCCTCTATGGCCTTGCCCAGAAATACAAGGATATCAGGCTCACAATCCTATCCATAGCTCAAAGCTTAGACACTATCCAGTTGGCGTGGACTCGAATTGAAAAATGGTCTCAAAGCTACGCCGAACAGACCAGTGACCGGGTTGAAGAGATCGACGGTCGTCCAAATGATAACGACTTCTTGCAGCGGTTAGAGCGGTCATTGGAGTTGGGGTCGATGGTAATGAAGGCGCTCGAAGAAGAGCTCCTGCCGTACCGGGATGACGGCAACAGCTTCAGGGCACGCTCAAAGGCGATTTGGAATCAAGCTACTCTCCAGATGCACCAAGACCGATTGAACCACCAAGCACTGGCCATGACCTGCCTACTACAGGCAGTGCAATTAGACACTTCTACGGCCCGACTTACTACAGCACGGGAGGACTTACTTCACAAATCAGATCCAATACTCCGGAAGTCTGACCAAAGTGCACATAGTATCGTTCCATCAAGGATGTCAACATCCACATGCCGCACTTCCATGAGGTACGTCTACCAGTTAGGTCATGTACTTGGAGCTGCGAGACATGTTTTAGGGCGAATTGGGAAAGTTATCCCAATATAATTTCCCTGAACACATAACACAGCCTAAATAGGGTCCGTGAAATAGATCGCTAACGTCGACATATTGAGTAGCCTCGAGGTCTCGGAATTAGAGTACCGGCGGTTGAGCTTCGAGGACTCCCTCTTCACCGCACGGGTATACAAACGAAACTATAGAACCTCTTTATTCGGTCAGCTGCTCAAAGCCCGGTATTCGCCACGACCCAGAGATTCTGGGTCCGCCCAAGAAAGGGGCTCAAGCTTAAACATCAGGAGTATCACAGAGAGGCGAGACAATCTCACTGAAGATCATGTTTACGATAAAGCATGGCTTGGTCAAACTCAAAAGCTTTCGCAAGACGCTGAGAATAGAGGGCATTTGAACCAGTATCTGGAAATTTGGGAGCAGAGCCCTCGCAGATCCCTAGCAAAGGCTGTCAGAGATTCACGGCCCGATATTGTGAGAATACTTTTGGACTATGGAGCTCGCGAAGGTAGACCACAACCAATGTACTCGGAAGAAGGATCGTCACTGCTGAGGATTGCATTACGCAATAAAGACATCAATATGACTAATCTACTCAAAAAGTACGGTGCCCTCACTGCCAAGGAGAATGGCTACACCCAGCTCCAGGCAGCGGCACGTGCTGGTGATTTGAAAGCTATGAATACTTTGCTTGACGCTGGGGCGCCGGTTGATTGTAGCGACGAGCACGGTTTCCAGCCACTCCACGTCGTATCAATGGACAGTGACATGCAAGATCACATTGCACTGCTCTGCAACAGAGGCGCCGATGTCGAAGCCACGATCTACTCACCAGGAGACCTATACGGTTTCACACCTTTACAACTTGCCTGCTTCAGAGGCCAAACACGGAATGTACGGACCTTGCTCTCCCACGGAGCAACATTAGTTCACGGGAGCAAAGTCGCCAACCGCCCACTCTATCTTACGATCAAGTATTCCCACGTGTCTACGATGCGTGCGCTGCTCGCTCACGATCCCAACCCGAGCTTTTGCAGGTTCCAGAGCGCTCTTGGCTTCCTAGCTGGATTGGCAGGTGACAAGAAACGGAGTCTCTCGGTGGACAAGGAGATAATCAACATACTGCTAGAACACGGAGCCGATCTCAAAGCCACCGATGCCGTAGGCAACCATGTGCTCCATCACCTATCTTGTCGTAAGTGGTCTGAGGAGGATCCAACAGGATCCAACAGCCTCCCAGACAAGTATACTTCGCTACCTTTTCTGGATCTTGGTGGAGATGTCAATGCCATCAATCGGAAGGGCGAAAGTCCGCTCTATCTAGCTGCACATAGCTTGAACATACCGTTGGCGAAGGGCCTCCTGGGACAGGGTGCGCAGGGCCCAATCCACATTGATACTGAGTCGATGATGAAGTTCCATGAGACAGTTGGCATGACGGAAAAGCAGCTCAGTACGTTGCATAGAATGATGTTGCTATTGGGAAACCACAAGGTCTTGGTTGGAGACGCTGGACGGTGTCATACTTAGATTGAGTTTTCGGGTCGCCATCCTCGTTGTCCCGTTCATTCTTGTTCTTGTGACGACTGTCCTGGGTCGGGGCGGTGAAATTTGATGCCGACGATTTCGATGATTAAAAGCGCGTGCGGCAAGCATTGTGATTTGAGCAGCGAGGAATACTGGTAACATCCGTCTATTTTACATTCTCGGCGCTCAAGCTTGCGATCAAGCGTCCAGATTGCTCGTCCTATGCCTTCGTGAGACAATGCAGGCCTGACTTAGCCGGCTTCTACGTGGATATACCGCATTCTTTGTATAGCTACGGTCTGTTCCAGCTTGGCTGGATGTGGCTATCAGCAATATCGGCACAGGGTTACTATCCTGCATTGCCAAAGTCTCTGTGTATGTAGACTACAGGATGGCTTACCGGAATACTTTTGGTACGACATTTGCTTCCATTCTTCTCTCTAAGGCCTTGATCGCTCATCCTCTACAGTCCCTCCCCAGAACCCCTTCAGAGCCCGTCAAATAACGACATTTCACCAAAGTCCCAACAAATCATCCTCTCAAGTACCTACTCCCCCCATACTCCAGCACTCCCACTGAACGCACACACCGACGCATTACAGTGAGCGGGCGCTATCCATACATTCTGCGCATTACACACAACCTGACCAGTCATGCAATACAGCGCTCTCACAGCCAAGACCAAAGACAACTTACGATGTCATAATCATTCTGAGAACAGCCATATTCAACCTGGTAGCCGGGGCAGGGAACACCTTCTCTGCCATTGTAACTCGTGCACCGATGATAGATAATGGCGCTGGTGTCGATGGCGGCCCCAGTGATGAGAGTGGGAATCGTGAGGGCTATGGAACTGAGGAGGAGAGGGGGGGGACGAGCATTATGATTGTTCGCGATGCGATGGGTTCAGAGTTGTTGCAGACCTCAAGATGTTGGTCAAAAATCGTATTATAGTAAACATCGAGCGGAGAGGGGCGAAATAGGTGGCCTCTCCGTCTGGCCTCTCCATCTGTTTACAGTGGGAGCATACATGTAACTATAAGTAGCGAGGAATGGCCTTTGGCTAAGCAGAAGGTGTAGAACTTCTTCGAATATACACAAATCAGAGGATCAGATTACTTTGCGCCTTTCGCAAGGAAAGCCAAAACAGTCATTGGCGAGGTCACGATGCTATCCTATAGAATAGAGTACGCCTGTTTTCTGCAACCAACAACGCAGCCACTTGTCATGCTAGATTCATGCACGGGCGGTGAACTGCAATGTCACCACCAGGAGAATAATTGCGTTGTACCCCATCGTCTCTCCTGCCTTCTCGACGAAGACAGCCTCGTAGGATGCCACGTCTAAGGACCGTCTGCACAGGCATAACGAGACCTAGTTGTTTGTGGCAGAGGATATGTTCCAGCAAGAATGCAGGCGCAGATACCTTGTCAGAGACAGGGTCAGTCACATTCTTTTTCGTTGGCTCCTTAATGAAACGGGTCTATGCAACCATTTTTATAGCTTATGACGAGCACATGAAGCTAATTATGAAGGGAAGGAGCTCCATCCAGGCGCAGCCACGTTCGATGTGTATTGGCTTGATCGGCTAGGTGATAGAGAAGATGGCGCGAAAATAGGTCGTGTTATCAAAGAAGATGTACTCTACCTACGAGGTCAAATTTTAAAGTATTCGGAATGGCCACCGTGTCGATTATGGAACATTAAGATATCGCGCAGTTTCCTCCTTTGAGATAACGACAATAGCGTTATTAACCTAAGGCTAAGATAATCGAGATTATTACTCGTAACGACTACTTCCTAAATTCTGTTAATTTAGAAAACTTAATAACTATTTACCGTTATTAATAGAGGTCTTACGAAGGCTAAAATCCGAATATATCTACTTACGGGATAAATTAGTTTTGGTGGTACGATAGCCGGCTTAGCTACGTTAGCTATTCCGAATGCTTTAAAGTTTAACCTCGTAGAACTACTATAATCAAATAAAGTGGCCCTGAGGACAGGAGTCAGGAGACGAGGTCCGACCTAGAACACGCTAACTGCCGCCTAAAACAAAGCCTAGAACAACGAGCCTTAAGGGTACCTCCCGGCTCCCCCTAGCCTAGACGATGTCTGACAAGATGAAGAACTTCAACGAACCAGTAGCATTGGCTACGTTTTGCAGTTTAATGCACAGACGAGAGCACTCGCTAGATCTTCCTGGATTGGGCCGCAGAGCCATGTGAACAGCAACGATTTTCCCACTTTTACCCTGGGCCTGCATGTGACTCTAGGCACTGCGATTGGGATCTGGGAAGGTATGGAGAATATCCCATGAACCGGCGAAGGTTCGGGTGTAGGAGGGCGAGGGTTGCCAGTCTAAGTGATACAGGAGGGACGCGGCTTTTGCTAGGTTTGCAGTGGAGAGTAGTTGACCAACTCTTCTCGTTCGAAGGTATCCATTGCCTTTGGGCATCTCCAATCTTGATGCTTAACGCTTTCTGTCTCATTGATCGTTAGAAAACACCTGTCAATGATAAGATGCGTACTGAGGATGAGCGCGAATACACGCATCGCGTAGAACAGTGAAGCGCTTTCCAGTCGCTGGTAGCCAGTGAGATGTATCAGCGATTACGCGACACAGCTGCGGCTGAGCAACCATGGCATTCTGTTATTCTCCAATTTCTTGAGGCATTTGAGCGAGGAGAGAACTGATATACTAATAACGCGGGGACCCATACGTTCAGATACCCAGTCATGCATTGTTCCTAAGACGATGCCCTTCATAAGCGAACCCTCGACTTAGTTTACGATTCAATCTTCCTCAGAGGGTATCCGTCACCTATTTCATGGAAAGCCGTTGGTAAAACCTCTCTGGGTTCCAACATGCGTCTTCGGCGCCTCTTCCACACCAGTCTCCTCCTCCTAATAAACGCACAAAAGGTTCTCTCAATACCAGCTTCCACCACTCGCCTCACCCTTATCGAAGCCCACAATCCTCAAGTGCATCCTCGATCACTTCCCCAACGGACCCCACGGTCTCTTGCCCTCCAGCCTCGCATTCCGCCGAATTATGCTTACGCCGGCTGGACTATGGCCCTCTTCGACCAACATCTCGTCGCCCTCAGCATTGCCGGCGTCATCGGCGCTTTTACCGCCCTAGCCATTCTCGTTCGCCTTTTCTCTAATATCTTGGATAATTGCCTCAGCATCTGGGCCAGCAGTCCTCCAAGGAATCAAGTGGTGATCGAGGCTGGCAATTTGCGGCTTGAGTTCGGATGTAGTATGGAGCCTGTGCCTTGGGATTTTATCGAGGAGTTCGCGAGGAGTTATAGGGATGCTGTGAACAGGGGCTTTGCGCCGGTCTTCGCCCGTAAGTGGTGGTTTGATAACAGGGATAGGCGCAGGCTTTGTTATGCAGGGTTGAGGGTTGTGCCGGATGGTGGGATGGCTGTTCAACCAGAAAAAGATGGAGGGTAGGTTGAGTGACTGGGATAGGATTTAATTTGTAGCTATGCCTCTGATGCTCTGACATCAACAGCTCCTCAAGCAGACGGGAGTCAAGCCGCGCAGCAAGAAAATCGTGCTCTCATGTTTATCTGAATGGGTCTGGCCAGCCTAGAAGCCTGGGTCCTTGCTACTCAAGAGCGAGGAATACACCATGACATTTGGTGTTCGATCAGAAAGTCTGTCTGTCGCTGGCATTGGCACCGATGATGTGGATGTAGATCTTGGGTACATTTGAACATTCATCAAAGCAATGACACTAGCCTATTCAGGATTGTGTTGGACCCTGAAAATCCTGTTAGATGTTTATCAAAATCACAATGCTAACCTGTTTAGGATTGCATTTTATGGATCCAACATTGAATCAAGCTGCCCGAATCCTGGACCCTGAAATATTAGGTTGTTATCAAAATCATGACGCTAGCTTTATTCAGGGGTGCCTGAAATGGATCCAACATTGACTTAAGCTGCCCGAATCCTCCTTGCTAATGATGACCTGAAGCCAGCCTTGACTGCGCCTCTTTCCCGCTTTCCCCGAAGTCTCAAGGTGAACCCACTGCCTCTCCTACATCAAAGAGCCCACCCTTGTCAATAGATTGGTAGAGATTATCCATCATTCTAGCACCTTTGGACCAGACCCCACCTCCTAGGAGGTTCATCACCCAAATGTACGCGTGTAATAGTGGTAATTCTTTTCCTAAGCCTTGTCACGGGCAGCGCTCTTCCTCAACGCTGGAGCCCATGATTTGTGCAAATTATTGTTCTCGACAGGAGAAGTCCTGAATTGCATATCCGGGGTTGTAGTTACCCGCTTGTGGCCTTATCATTCCCCAGGGACTGCATCCATCAAACATGGACCCAGCTTCGATCTTCGCGCTCATCGAGGGCTCGGCCAGCTTAGCTTTCAAATGCGCCAGTGTAGTTGAATCTCTCAGCGATATAGCATCGAAACACAAGCTGTCTAAACTCGCAGTCAATTCTATGGTACAGGGTCTCGAGACCATACAGCTAGCGTGGAGCCGAATCGCATAATGATCTCAGTTGTACGATCGGACGATGGGACTGCAAATTAACCCCTCTCTGCAGACGATGATCCAACGCCTATAAAAGACTTTGGAGGCTGGCACAGTAGGCATGGAGGCTCTGGGAGAAGATCTACTTCCCTACAGAAATAACGTGGAGAGCCTAGGCTTCAGAGATCGAGCAAAGATGGTCTTTAATGAAAATGGACTGAATGCCCATCGAGAGCGCATTAGGGATCAATCACAAGCTATGACCTGCTTACTGCAGATCGTGCTACAGGAGGTCTCCACTTCGCGGAAGGATTTGCTTCAGCAATCGGAGCTTACACTTCGCAGTTCGGACGAGAGTGCATACGGCATTGTACTGTCCCGAATGTCATCTCGGCTGTCACTCTCGACGATCGACAATTCGAAGTATGGGGCAAGCGTGGCTCTAGAGTATCAATTTCTTAGCTTGGAAGGGTTCCTGTTTACGGCCGGGGTCTACAATCGAAATCAGAGGACCTCCTTGATCGACCAGCTTTTCAAGACGAGATTGAGCCATGCCGTACGCACAGAGGCTAACCTAGCTTTTGGAAAAGCAAATTTGAGCCATGCCGTAAGCACAGAGGCTGACCTAGCTTTTGAAAAGGCTTGCCGTAAAGGTGACACAGACCAGCTGAGGCACATGTTGCGGGAGAATCCACCCACGTGGATTGGGCTTCCCCAGTCATGTCTTCGGGAAGCAATCAAGTACGGTGAGTGTGGCCGCGTTTATGCCATTGTGCAACACGACGTGTACGTCGGCAAATCCACTTTGATGCAAACGGTTGGCAAAGCACTATTTACAATTGCGCGAGTCAAAAGAGATTGGGATTTGATAAAGATATTGTTGAAGCATCCAACGGAATCTTGGGCCAAGCCTTTGCTGTATACGGATTACTTATTATTGTTGGATACTGCGCGAGTCAAGGGAGATCTTGATTTGATAGAGATGTTATCGAAGTATTCACCGGGATCCCTTGATGCCATGCGCGATGAGCTCTGGAATCGCGATACAATCCATCATCAGATACGCTAGATAAAAGATCCCGAGGAAATCTATTGACGTGTCTTCGGACGAGGAACACTCGGAAAGACTAGGGCTAGCGAGGTCCAAGAAAGAATATGAACTCCGCTACCGCCAGGACGAAGTAGCTACCGAGAACCGAGCGTTATACAAACCTAGTGACTGGACATAAACAATATCCAAGCTGTTACCTCTTGTATCTGCACTATCCTATCTGTTAGGTGAAAGAGTTCATGGGGTGCGCCCAGCTCCTCGGAAGAAGTGCATCGCTCGTTCATGAAACGTTCCCAAGCATGCTCAACGATGCCCAAAGCTGCCATAGCTAGCACATGGGATTCGCTTCGAAATTGCTCGACACATATGTACAAGTGGATATGCTATACGATGCTCGAGAATTGAGGCAGGCGCATCTAGATAAGACTCATCTGCTTAGTTTGGAAAATTTCCAGCGGCTACCCCAGCGATCCTGTCTACCATTCAACTGCATTCTGTGAAATGAGTACTGCGAACGAGCAGGTCCAGGAGAATCCAAGGGAACACTCCGCTCTTGAGTCCGTGGCCTGACGATTGAGCGCCCAGAAGGGTAGGATCCTCCCCTGTCCGTGCGTATCCGCTACCTTTTACTTAGCATAATGACTCGAACGCATGTCAATCCTACCCCTTGGTTATCAATACACAAAGTAGTAGTTTCTTTATGTTCGTCTCCAGGTCTCTGTTTCAAACATCCTCATACCTGCCTGAGTATTTTCGTCACCATCTTTACTTGCTCCTCTACACCCCATGCCTGACTATCAGTATCAAGTAATGCCCTCCCTACAATCAACGTCTCCTTCACCGCACCAGCCTTGACCCAAACCTTCCCATTCCTCCCTACCGCAATCTCGAACGCCACCTTCTCCCCTAATTCCTCTAGCACAGCAATCTTCCCTTCTTCCCTCTGCTTCGTCATCAACAGCCGCCTCGCCATACCCATACTGACATCGAAAACCATTCCGCCCTTCAATTCACCCATCCCTTCCGACTTCCCCGTTGATGGGGTGTAGCAGACAATTTCTGGTTCGGTGTGTTTTGAGGCGTGGAGGATGCGGGCATAAACTAGGTTGCCGTGGTTTAATTGCGGACGGGTCTTTTTTGTGGCGCCTTCGAAGGCGAGCTGGGGGAGGAGGGCATAAGCAGTCTGGGGTGTGATTGAGCAGTGATAGACGTCGGTGGAGGTGTGGTGGACTGTTGCGATGACTAGATCGTTGGATTGGGGGATGTACTGCGTTGGAGGAGAAGATTTAGTCTAAAGAATCCGAATTGTTGTGGATTAAAATTCTTACTCTCCCACTATTATTTTCGACCCAAATGGCGTTCTTCTTCTGATCGATACATAACGAGCCCGCAACTGTCGACCTTATGGTTGAAGGAGGGACATGGCGAAGACCGGGGCCCAACTTGAGGGGTAGGTTAGGGTTCGAAGGTATGGGTAAGACATCTGGAGAGATTGTCTCTCCGGGGAGAACCACTGTTGCTGTGGCCATTAGCCTGATCGAGGAATTCAGCTAGGACAAGCGGCATGTTGACAATGTGGTGAATATATTGGCATCGATTGATATCGGGAGACATAGCGGATCTACCCGACGCTAGTAAAAAGTTCGACTTCGGTTAAAAAAGCTCTGGCTCGAATATTTGGAATTACAGTCTCTGCAACGGCATGATATACGGGGCTCAAGTCTAGACTATCCAGCAGTGAATGAAATGAGCGCCGTTGAAGATGGCGAGCAGGCTCCTGCGGAAGTCCATGCTATTGGAATGTCGTTTGGCAATTCCAACAGCTCGATCGCATACACATCTGGGGTACGCATCACGAGATAAAAGATTCCTCGCGTTCCCCACTTAATGACTATTCCGAGTAGCATCGCTGATCTATTTCCTGATGCTAGGAAGGCAAAGCTGAAGTGATTGCGAACGAAGAGGGAGACCGCCAAATACCTTCCGTCCTGTCCTATATTGAAGGTGAGGAATACCATGGCACACAGGCCAAGTCACAATTGGTCAGAAATAGCAAGAAAACGGTTGCATACTTCAGAGACTACATAGGCAAGGAGTATGTGCATCAGGAGCCATGTATTCCCTAAGACATTGACTCGTGCCTCCAGCTTCGATTCGATAGATCCCACGCCATGCCACGCCTCCGCGCACCCTCGGAAGCATGAATCAGCCATTGCGTTCTCGATACAAGACACCGAGTCAGAAAGCCAGAATACAGTCACCGTCTCCGAAATTACCACCCGGCACATTGGCCGCCTTGCGTCCTCTGCATCCGACTTCATGGGAAAGAAAATCAATGCCGCGGTCATTTCTGTGCCTACGAACTTTACGAAAGAGCAGCGAGACGCTTTGGCCAAAGCAGCGAAGGCAGCAGATGTCGATGTTCTACAGATGATCTCAGAACCGACAGCTGCAGTTCTAGCATACGATGCACGGCCCGAGGCTGAGCTGAAAGACAAGATCATTGTAATAGCAGATCTCGGAGGAACGAGGTCCGACATTGCTATTATCGCATCGAGAGGCGGTCTGTACAGCATTCTTGCTTCGACGCACGACTACGAGACTGCAGGTGCGCAACTAGACCAATTACTAGTCGACCACTTCGCGAAAGAGTTTATCAAGAAGAACAAGACAGACCCAAGGCAGAATCCGAGGAGTCTTGCGAAACTGAAGCTTGAAGCTGAGGCTACAAAGAAGGCATTGAGTCTGGGTGGTAATGCAAGCTGTAGTGTCGAGTCTCTGGCAGATGGTGTCGACTTTGCCTCAACCATCAACCGGACGCGCTACGAACTGCTTGCTGGGAAGGTGTTCGGCTCAGTTACTAGGATCATCGAGGAGACTGTGCGGAAAGCCGATCTTGACATTTTGGACGTTGACGAGGTGCGCAACCCAACAAGCTCCATTGTTTCTGATGGCTCGTAGACCCTCGTCAGAGTTGAAGGCACAGCTAATATTGATTCTAGGTTATCCTTTCCGGAGGAACCTCCCACACCCCACGCATCTCGCAAAATCTCCAACGGCTTTTCCCATCGCACACTCGCATTCTCTCGCCCTCGACTTTACCCACAGCAATCGACCCCGCAACCCTCTCAGCCCGCGGCGCCGCCATCCAAGCCTCACTCATCCAAGAATTTGACAAGGAGGACATTGAGCAATCCACCCATCCCATGGTAACCGTAACACCTCATCTCCGCAATGCAATCGGCGTCATGGTAGTCAGCGAAGACGTAAAGAAAGGCCTCTTCACTGCACTGGTAGAAAAGGAAACGGCCGTGCCTTGCAGGAGAGCAGGCATCTTCGCCGCGCCTCGCGAAGGTGGAGATGTCATTGTCAAGATCTGCGAGGGTGCAAAAGACATCAAGGTCACGAGGAGAGAGAAGAAGACGAATGGCAAAGCGGCTTCTGATAACTCGGATGCTGATAGCGATGAAGATGATGAGGATGAGGAGGTTAGAGAGAAGATATGGAAGGTGGGAACCGTGCTCGCTGAGGCTGCGGTCAAGGGTGTCAAGAAAGGTGGGAAAGTGGAGGTCACAGTCAATGTGGGGACGGATTTGAGTGTGCGTATCGAGGCTAGGGCAGTGGGTGAGAAAGGAGGCGTGAGGGGGCATTTAGAAAAGCCGAGGGTAATGGAAAACGGGAGTGCGTAGAAGACAATGCGAATTCGGACACTTTGCTGTCATAGATCGAACAATAGAGCACACGACAGTACTTGAATGTGCTCGAGGAATGTTACCAGAAACCTTATCCTGACGACGGAGAGTGTTGCCAAGCCACAATTCTTGACTCTTCCATGTCCATGAAGACCTCCAACCAACCATTCTAAAGGCGAGGAACACGCACTCTTTTCAGCAGGCAGTAGATCAATGATGGGTGAGACTCGCCTGCCATTGAAACTCGGTCTTGCACACTGCTACTTGTAGCAGCACCCATCTGAATGTCCACGCAAGCTGCGTCGTACTCCGAACACGTGCGAAAAGCTCATGACAACGAACCATCATCCCAGTTGATCCTCTCACGCGACCCACACAATGACAGTGCCGCAACTGCGGGTGGGCCGCCTTCCCTGGAGGACAATGGTGGCTAGATCAGATCGTTCATGCTCACAGAGCATTCGAATGGCTGCAGCTTCTCGCCTAGACTAAGCCTCGCAGACCACCATTGCGGCCGCAGACTGCTGGTAATTGCTCAGCTCGGTTCTGATAGCTTCCAAAGACCGAATTCATGCGCAACCGACACTTTGTTTCAAGGCCGAAAGCAAGGATGACAACAGCCTCAAACGCGGCCGAAACAAATTACAGAACGGAGTGTTCATACCCACAAACGTATATGCGACGAACTTCAAGCTTGAAACAACATCTCGTGGCTGTTCTAGATCGTTTTGTTGTCGCATGAAGGCTGTGAACACAAATCCTGCGATTCATTGGGATTATGAAACATTTGCGTGCCCCGACTCAGCCAACTGCTTACCACACTTCGATGCCACCCAGGATTAATCATCAGACAAAGATATGGCGATGAGAAGATGAAGATAATCATCGTCATGCCGAGCTGTCGTCAACGGTCAGAGCTCCACTTTCCCCAGATCACCGTCACGGTCATCGAATTCGCATTTTCCAGAAGATAAGAACCCAATTTCTGAGCCAGATGAACCCGGGAATCGTCACAGAGATCTTCAACGACAACCAATCAATTCGAGAATTCCCGCAACTCTAACGCAAGCAAGTAAGGACTTACCATGCAGGTACCGTGCTCTCCCAGGGGTACGCGCTCGAAACCAGCGTATGAGAGCAGGGGTTATCTGACACTAAGATTTTCAATAAATGCTTAATTTAGTTACACATAGGAAATTGCAGTCATTTCACAGCCATGCGCAACATGGCAACACCCATCGCCACACCGTCGCTTCGCCTAGGCTGCCCAAGGACTACTCGGTCCGAATGTATTCCGGGCCAGACAGAGACTCCCTGAGTGGTTGGCACCCCCAAAATGCCCTAGACTTGCGCGAGTAAGGATTAGCTCGCTCAATATTGCTGCGGCATTTACTGCCCCGTCTCATATTTGTATCACCTCACTCTGCCTCCCCCCACTCCTGTTGCTTCCTTTCGCCCAAAAAGACACGCTGTCGCACACTCACAATCTTTACGACTTTCACTCACTCATTACACTAGTTGCGAAGTCATCTGGTTATTGACAGTCGCACCCACGCTCTCTACAGAAAGAACAATCATATTTGCGTTGATCTCATCATTCTTACTCACTACTAGAACCTGAGTCGCAAAGAACAAGCCAAGAAAAGATATCGCGTGCCCAGCAGAAGGATCAGGAACTCCAACATTCGAGAATCTCGAACTATTGCGCCTCGCACTAAGGATTCAAAGCCACAGATATCAGTCGCAAGCACTCAAACAGAAGCCTTGCGCAAACACATCATCACCATCGCAATCAGACCAGCGCATCGCACACGCTCACCACTGCGCAAACCCATCTGATCAGCGCTCGCGCTCACAACCTCATACCGATACCTTGCCCTATCTAGATCATCGCGCAACACTGCGCACACTCGCATCAACATGCGCACCTCAACATTCCTCACGCTGGCCCTGATGTCCTCCCTGGCCTCAGCAATAACGATAACCAAGACAACGACGTGCACCTCAACCTCAACCACAACCCTCTACCACACCCTCGCCTCCACAACCCAAGCCTACACCACCCAACTCTCCGTCATCCTCTCCACAGCGCCCGCCTTATCCTCCACCCCAGTATCATCATCGATCCCTGTTCCTTCCTCCACCGCCGTCGCCTCATCCAGCCTCGCGCCATCCAGCAGCGCATCAGATAGCGCAACAATCGTCTACACTCCCTCAGCGGCACCATTCCCTACCGGGAGCGCAACAGTGGTCGTCGCACCGAGTGGAACTGGTGTTTCTCCAGCAGTCGGGTCAGGACCAGCGGGGTCGGGCTCAGGGCCAAGTGGGACTGGCGCGCCAATCTCTCCAGCTTCGCCATCACCTTTTACGGGCGGCGCCAACGGCAAGAGTATCAACACCATCTTGGCTGGTATCGTGGTCGCGGGTGGTGTGATGTGGGGTCTGTGTTAGTAACGTGAGAGCTGGAGGATCGTCACTGGTGGGAACGTGACGGAGTGGAGAAACGTGCCAGGCTAGGCAGGTGGTGGATACCATTTCCTTACATTCTTGAACAAAGGTCTTTTCCTTTGGTGCGATTCGCATTGGTTACATCAATTACATGCGCCAGCGCGCTAGATGTCGCTGCTGAATCTTGTCTTGTCCTTTTTTAGAACTTTTGATATCCACCGAGCGAAGGTCTCGTGCGGCAGTGCCTGTCGCTATCTATTCGAATCGGTTGTTGAGCGGGGTGGTGGGGGGGGGGAGGAGCTTATGATGTCCGAAGTTTACCTGTTACTGAGAGCGAAGCGAGTTAGTAGGGGGTGAAGTACACTTCTATTTACATAATTAGAGAGTAGAGAACGGAACTCATGAAGTCTACGATATTACTTATGCCTATTCGAGATGAAACCGATAGATAGGTGAAATGCGTAATCAACATTGAAACCGTGCTGGAGTAGGTGTATCATAGGTGTGGTTTCCAGTAATTGGCTTTGTAGAGATCTGAGAGAGCCACAAAATACTCCTCGACCAAAGGCTTAACGGAAAACTTGAAGCAGAAAGTTTTATTCCTCAAAACAATCTATTATTATTATTATTATTGTTATTATTATATAGCAAGCACCTTCTCAAAGTTATCTATTAGAAATGTATCAGCAGATTAGGCTGAGTTTAAACTGGTGTTTCAGCGCCAAGGTGATGAATTTAGAGGAGATGTAGAGCCCTTCATGAAAAGTCAGGCGAATAAGTGATCACCCTGTCTCGCGGGTGACAGAAAAGCTGGCCCTTTCGCCCTAAGGACCAACCTCTCTAAATCTACAACGAGCTGGTTTAAGAAAATACTTTGAGCTGTAAAGATGTAGACCGATATTTTCTAGATACTTTATAAGCCAAAATATTTCGAGCGAAACGAATGG
>JAABUS010002354.1_pt1 | contig 36087 bp, 26 predicted proteins | sample 5560161 | NCBI WGS metagenome assembly JAABUS01 (sample SAMN10711885, study PRJNA513376) | rock metagenome | isolation source: Antarctica rocks | place: Antarctica: Victoria Land, Trio Nunatak nord | collected 2016-01-04
ACACCCCGGATTTCCGCCACCCTTAATCGCACCATGTAGGAATTGAAATCCTGCTGCCGCAGTCTTTACTTTACTACTACGCGGACCCTTAATCGCACCATGTAGGAATTGAAATCTAAACTTGGCGTTGTATTAAAAAAGTTAGGCTTTGCCCTTAATCGCACCATGTAGGAATTGAAATCGCGGCGTACTTATATTTCTTTGCAAGAAAACAAGTTCCCTTAATCGCACCATGTAGGAATTGAAATCTGACACAAGAGCAAATTAGGGCAATATTTAGTGTCCCTTAATCGCACCATGTAGGAATTGAAATTTTCTACAGAGGCCAATACCGTTGCAACAGAAGAAGCCCCTTAATCGCACCATGTAGGAATTGAAATAGCGGATATTCGAAGTTGCAATGAAGCCAATCACTCCCTTAATCGCACCATGTAGGAATTGAAATAAGAAACGGTTATCTACCATTTTGCCGGCCGCAGCGACCCTTAATCGCACCATGTAGGAATTGAAATAAAAGCAAAACGCCGTTCCATTCTCGTTGAACCGGGCCCTTAATCGCACCATGTAGGAATTGAAATCTGATGTAATAGAAGGTTTCCGGCTTTTTGACAGCGCCCTTAATCGCACCATGTAGGAATTGAAATTGGATTAATTTATAAATGAAGTCAGGGATTTGGACCCTTAATCGCACCATGTAGGAATTGAAATTCATAATTTGCATTACTTGTATTGGCACCCTTTGCCCCCCTTAATCGCACCATGTAGGAATTGAAATGATTTAAAAATGTAAATTGTAGCTTCTCGGATGATCCCTTAATCGCACCATGTAGGAATTGAAATGATATTGATCTGGTTTTATAAAATCCTGATAATGGACCCTTAATCGCACCATGTAGGAATTGAAATTGGAACACTAACCCTTATCAAACATGGGTAGTTGGTACCCTTAATCGCACCATGTAGGAATTGAAATGTATTGGTTGATTACACTCCCGGCCTGGTCGTAACCCCTTAATCGCACCATGTAGGAATTGAAATATTGTAGTTAATTGTGTAAAATCATAAGCCTCTACACCCTTAATCGCACCATGTAGGAATTGAAATGCATTCTGTCCTCCATTATAACCCGGATTTTACTTCCCTTAATCGCACCATGTAGGAATTGAAATATAATACAACGCCAGACAATAACGGTACAGTGATCCCCTTAATCGCACCATGTAGGAATTGAAATATTTACAAGGTGCGCAAGATGCTCAAACCGAACTGCCCTTAATCGCACCATGTAGGAATTGAAATTAGTTAAACTGGTGTATAAGCGAAGCGGCGATTCCCCTTAATCGCACCATGTAGGAATTGAAATTGTAACCGCCGATGCAAATACTGTTTATGTGTATTACCCTTAATCGCACCATGTAGGAATTGAAATGTTTCCAAATCCGCGCAGGCGGGGCAGGAGATCAAAACCCTTAATCGCACCATGTAGGAATTGAAATTTAGAAGAATAAAACCAATTGCGTTTTCCGCAATAGCCCTTAATCGCACCATGTAGGAATTGAAATGCGTGATTGTGTAGCTGTACTCAGTCAGGTTATTGACCCTTAATCGCACCATGTAGGAATTGAAATGCGATACGGATTCCGCTTTTTACATGAAATCAGGAACCCTTAATCGCACCATGTAGGAATTGAAATTGGCCATGAACCACAGCGACGGCGGCCACAAAGTTCCCTTAATCGCACCATGTAGGAATTGAAATTTATAGCCGGATTCGTCGACCACGTCCCAAAGCATCCCCTTAATCGCACCATGTAGGAATTGAAATGTGTTACGCGGTTGAAATCGGATTTCTGGCGTGGCTCCCTTAATCGCACCATGTAGGAATTGAAATTCGTAAGTGTGGAAACCCCTTGCAAGGTCAAAATATCCCTTAATCGCACCATGTAGGAATTGAAATAATCCAAGATGTACTAATTCGTTTATGGGTCACACTACCCTTAATCGCACCATGTAGGAATTGAAATATTGAATGGCATTGCTAATTTGTAGTTAAGTCATACCCTTAATCGCACCATGTAGGAATTGAAATACAAAACCGAACGGCTAACAATTAATAGATAAACTACCCTTAATCGCACCATGTAGGAATTGAAATTCATGAACGAAATACATTGCAAGCATTTCATTGCGTGCCCTTAATCGCACCATGTAGGAATTGAAATCAGTAAAATCGATAAGCAGCGGCCAAATCCCTTTTCCCTTAATCGCACCATGTAGGAATTGAAATTGCAATGAACAGCTACGTTACGTCCGGTCCATAAAATCCCTTAATCGCACCATGTAGGAATTGAAATGTAAACTGTAAAGGAATAGCAATAGCCTCTTTCCAACCCTTAATCGCACCATGTAGGAATTGAAATTTCTAACTGCTGAATAGTTTTACCTAATCCACATCCCCTTAATCGCACCATGTAGGAATTGAAATGAAAACGTTTACAGGTTTCTTACAAAAGAATTTATAGCCCTTAATCGCACCATGTAGGAATTGAAATACTGGCGGATCAGCCCGAAGCGTAACCTACTAAGGCCCCTTAATCGCACCATGTAGGAATTGAAATAAAATCCGGAATATATCAAAGTTGCTAAGCAAGGATCCCTTAATCGCACCATGTAGGAATTGAAATGAAATCCCATGTACCCAAATGGTTTATCCATTTTAACCCTTAATCGCACCATGTAGGAATTGAAATAGGATCATATATTATAGTGCCGGAAAACGTTTACAGGCTCTTAATCGCACCATGTAGGAATTGAAATCGTAAAATTGTTGTATGATTTGGAACCTTGCAAAACTCTTAATCGCACCATGTAGGAATTGAAATGAATGTTCCGGGAGTGGGGAAATTGAATGTGAGTGCTCTTAATCGCACCATGTAGGAATTGAAATAGCGTAATTGATGTTAGTGATGATGATTTATCTTTCTCTTAATCGCACCATGTAGGAATTGAAATTTCGATTATGTCATCATGGCAACTTAACATTACTACCCTCTTAATCGCACCATGTAGGAATTGAAATCTGGTGTTTACTGGGCGTAAAGATGATTTTGGCGATGCTCTTAATCGCACCATGTAGGAATTGAAATCAGAACGGTAACCAGTAAAGCAGGATCATTACAAGGCCTCTTAATCGCACCATGTAGGAATTGAAATATGCAAACGACCAAACCGGGCCGCTGCGCCGTGCCGACCCTTAATCGCACCATGTAGGAATTGAAATGGAACCTGAACCTTCCGGCAGAACTGGAAGCAGAAGCCCTTAATCGCACCATGTAGGAATTGAAATAGAGGCGGAAGATGCTTTTGCTGAATATGCAGAACCCTTAATCGCACCATGTAGGAATTGAAATAAAAAAGATCAGGAAGATAAAATCAAAGATAAAAACCCTTAATCGCACCATGTAGGAATTGAAATCCAATCCCCGTTTTTATTTAAATGATAGATTTCTTCCCTTAATCGCACCATGTAGGAATTGAAATCAAAAAAGAGTGCCGAAGGCTGCCTGCGGCGAGGTGTCCCTTAATCGCACCATGTAGGAATTGAAATCAAAAAAGAGTGCCGAAGGCTGCCTGCGGCGAGGTGCCCTTAATCGCACCATGTAGGAATTGAAATTCGGTACTTATACTATTTGCGCTATTAATTGCAAATCCCTTAATCGCACCATGTAGGAATTGAAATTAGGTAAGGGTTGATCAAGCGCGGGTCTGGGCCAAAAACCCTTAATCGCACCATGTAGGAATTGAAATCCGCGCCAAGTTTGGCAACCCTGTCAGGTGTCAAGACCCTTAATCGCACCATGTAGGAATTGAAATTTAAAGCGGTGCGTAGGGTTAGGAAGATGGTTTTCACCCTTAATCGCACCATGTAGGAATTGAAATGAAATCTTCGTTTTCGATCCCGATGTAGGCCACCTCCCCTTAATCGCACCATGTAGGAATTGAAATGTTGTTCTTTTAGTTGTAAATACTCTTGTTGATCGGTCCCTTAATCGCACCATGTAGGAATTGAAATGCCAACTTTTTGTATGATCTACGTCAGGCAGCAAACTCCCTTAATCGCACCATGTAGGAATTGAAATGCAAAAAAAACAGTACAAAAAACTGTCAGCCAAAACCCTTAATCGCACCATGTAGGAATTGAAATGAAGGATCAACCCTTCCAGCGCGCGGTGTGCAGGCCGCCCTTAATCGCACCATGTAGGAATTGAAATGTCTCCGGGTTGTCCCACCACAGGTAAGGGTTGACCACCCTTAATCGCACCATGTAGGAATTGAAATTGGACCCGGAAGTGGCCGATCTGGGCAAAACGCAACCCTTAATCGCACCATGTAGGAATTGAAATTAGATTTGGCGATAAAGCAACGCCTTGAGAAACTTCCCTTAATCGCACCATGTAGGAATTGAAATCCGATAGCGTAGGCCGGGTTGTTGCTAATATTGATACCCCCTTAATCGCACCATGTAGGAATTGAAATGTAATTTTGTTGATGTCATTAACCTTTTTAGAAGTTCCCTTAATCGCACCATGTAGGAATTGAAATGTCGTAAATGCTGACTTAACCCGGTTCTGCTCGTTCCCTTAATCGCACCATGTAGGAATTGAAATTATCGAACTGCATCGTAATGTTGGTTGCATCAATCCCTTAATCGCACCATGTAGGAATTGAAATACAGGAGACCACAAGCTTAGAGGCGTTGTACCGGGCCCTTAATCGCACCATGTAGGAATTGAAATTTGCCAGCCGGGCGGTAAACCCTGCAAGCACAGACACCCTTAATCGCACCATGTAGGAATTGAAATCCTCACGCTCGCCCTGCCTAAAAGCGGCTTTGACCACCCTTAATCGCACCATGTAGGAATTGAAATGAAAGCATTAGCAATTTACGAACAACGAAAGGCAATCCCTTAATCGCACCATGTAGGAATTGAAATCAAGGATTCAAAGGTGACAAAGGCGATCCGGGTGCCCCCCTTAATCGCACCATGTAGGAATTGAAATGCCGATACGATTGCGGTTAACAAATACAGATCTGAACCCTTAATCGCACCATGTAGGAATTGAAATTAGGTTTTGCTGTCGGCATTGTTGACCCAAACCTCCCTTAATCGCACCATGTAGGAATTGAAATCCTAAACCACCAATTACCTGCACGGCTGCACCTCCCCCTTAATCGCACCATGTAGGAATTGAAATCGGGCACCTAATGCCGAAGGCGTAAAAACGGCGGCGACCCTTAATCGCACCATGTAGGAATTGAAATTTGAACAGGAAAAGGTATTGTACGACAATTACGAAAACCCTTAATCGCACCATGTAGGAATTGAAATCAACGAACTTACTTTCTTTAGAAGCCGACAGATGTATCCCTTAATCGCACCATGTAGGAATTGAAATCAAAGCTTTGACGAAAGACGAAGCTGAGCAACAGGCCCCTTAATCGCACCATGTAGGAATTGAAATTTTTCCAAAGCGTGTACGATGTTGCACCAGTTACGGCCCTTAATCGCACCATGTAGGAATTGAAATCTGTCAGCAACACGGCAACCGGCCAAACCTTTTTTACCCTTAATCGCACCATGTAGGAATTGAAATCACCATTTAACCGGCATTTCTTCGGCCAGCAAAATACCCTTAATCGCACCATGTAGGAATTGAAATACGTCCCCCTATCGCAGCTTCTGGAAATAATGGTATACCCTTAATCGCACCATGTAGGAATTGAAATATACCAACACAAGTTTTACCGGTGTTTCAAGCGGCCCCTTAATCGCACCATGTAGGAATTGAAATTGATTCTCCAGCTTTAGATTAAACAAAATGAATAAGCCCTTAATCGCACCATGTAGGAATTGAAATCAGTTTGAGCAAGCCGGGATTTGCAGGCAGTATTACCCTTAATCGCACCATGTAGGAATTGAAATTCGGCACTCTTTGGCGTGGGGATTTTTTTGCAGGCCGCCCTTAATCGCACCATGTAGGAATTGAAATAGCTTATAGAGATTGCAACTGACTTGAGGTTTTTACCCTTAATCGCACCATGTAGGAATTGAAATAAGTTCATACAGAGATTCAATTTCATCTTGCATTTCCCTTAATCGCACCATGTAGGAATTGAAATTAAAATATTTGTACATGACCTGTCAAGCTTGCACCGTCCCTTAATCGCACCATGTAGGAATTGAAATGAAGATAAGCTGATGCGGGCACTTTCCGGCAAGGCAACCCTTAATCGCACCATGTAGGAATTGAAATGAATTATTTGTATATGAATATAAAAACGGTCATAAGCCCTTAATCGCACCATGTAGGAATTGAAATTGTAGACTTTTACCGTAGTATCGCTTAGCTTTTTAAACCCTTAATCGCACCATGTAGGAATTGAAATCACTTCCATTTAATCACAAACACAAACGATAACGCTCCCTTAATCGCACCATGTAGGAATTGAAATGTCCTTATTAAGGAGACAAAGAGCTTGCAGTTTGCCCCTTAATCGCACCATGTAGGAATTGAAATTTGAGCGAATCAGTGTGTAATAGGTAAACTTGCACCCTTAATCGCACCATGTAGGAATTGAAATGTGTACCACCCAGGCCGCCTTAGCAGCACAAACAACTCCCTTAATCGCACCATGTAGGAATTGAAATCGTGTCATTTTTGAAATGATCGAGCGTTATCGCAACCCTTAATCGCACCATGTAGGAATTGAAATATGGAAAGGTTAAGGACACTTTCTGTTTGGCAGGACCCTTAATTGCACCATGTAGGAATTGAAATTGCACCCAACTACCCGTTTGGAAAAGGTACTGGCCTCCCTTAATCGCACCATGTAGGAATTGAAATGTATTAATTGCTGATCTGTAAGGTCAATCATACTGCCCTTAATCGCACCATGTAGGAATTGAAATACATCAGATATTCGCGCGCAAAAGATTTTGACAGCACCCTTAATCGCACCATGTAGGAATTGAAATTAGAAAACTTGGAAGAAAATATAAGTCAAATAAAAAGCCCTTAATCGCACCATGTAGGAATTGAAATCGAAGATAAAAAACGGGCGCAGCAAGACCAAGCCTACCCTTAATCGCACCATGTAGGAATTGAAATAGGGGACAATGCCTTTTTTCCGGCTATCCTATTGATACAGTGGCTCGCAATACAAAGTTAATCATTTCGGCAAAATGCCTTTTTTCCGGCTATCCTATTGATACCCTTAATCGCACCATGTAGGAATTGAAATCTGGTACAATTACTTACTATTATATTACTCTAATCATCCCTTAATCGCACCATGTAGGAATTGAAATCCAGAAGGACTGTAGATTTTTAATTGATAGGTTGAACCCTTAATCGCACCATGTAGGAATTGAAATCAGGGAGAAAGCGAAGCGGACGACGAAATTCCGTCCCTTAATCGCACCATGTAGGAATTGAAATTAGAGCCAGACGAAACCGAAATCTGCTGTCCGGCGCCCTTAATCGCACCATGTAGGAATTGAAATCAGATTGGACATGGCTTATTCAAGTATGGCAAAATATCCCTTAATCGCACCATGTAGGAATTGAAATCCGATCGCAACCTTCGTTCTTGTATAATTACCTTCGCCCTTAATCGCACCATGTAGGAATTGAAATTTGCTATTAAGAAAAACACCGTCTAAAGTAAATTGTCCCTTAATCGCACCATGTAGGAATTGAAATATACAAGCCTGGAAGTATCAAGCAATTTATCCATAGCCCTTAATCGCACCATGTAGGAATTGAAATCCGAAAAAGGGATAACTTATTATCCAAAACCAATGCCCTTAATCGCACCATGTAGGAATTGAAATGCTTCTAAACGGCTTGCTTTTGCTGCTTTAAAAAACCCTTAATCGCACCATGTAGGAATTGAAATTGATTACAAACCAACGATGACATGTCCAAAAAAATACCCTTAATCGCACCATGTAGGAATTGAAATTTTTTCTACAATTACGGCCGCATTATCGTTTGAATTCCTTTAATCGCACCATGTAGGAATTGAAATGGCGTTAATCCTTCCAGACTTTCGATAAATATTACCCCTTAATCGCATCATGTAGGAATTGAAATTACGAATCCGGTTACATATGACGCACCAGCGTTTTTCCCTTAATCGCACCATGTAGGAATTGAAATGACAGTAGCTCCATCCGGAAACGAATAATGCTGTCCACCCTTAATCGCACCATGTAGGAATTGAAATGGAACTGAAGGCGGTGATGTACAGGGTTGCCCAGCCCTTAATCGCACCATGTAGGAATGAAATAAAGTTCGAGGAAGATACCTCTGTATTGGAGGAAGCCCCTTAATCGCACCATGTAGGAATTGAAATAGATGAAGCTGATCCGGATTGACCAGGAAATGCTAACGCCCTTAATCGCACCATGTAGGAATTGAAATAACCCTGGTGATGTGATCATAGATACACATCTTGGCCCTTAATCGCACCATGTAGGAATTGAAATTATTTAACCGGGTTAAAGCTTTTCCAAATTCAACATCCCCTTAATCGCACCATGTAGGAATTGAAATATTGATACTTTCAACCGTAGCCGCTTGGCCCCGGTCCCCCCTTAATCGCACCATGTAGGAATTGAAATTCCAATAGGGAGCCCGCTGCTTTTTTTCCTACTTTCCCTTAATCGCACCATGTAGGAATTGAAATTACATACTAATATCGCTTGTAGTGCCCCAGCCATCACTCTTAATCGCACCATGTAGGAATTGAAATAGCTTTGATCCATGAGGCGCAATAAAGGTTCTCGCCCTTAATCGCACCATGTAGGAATTGAAATTGCCGATGCTATGGACAGCACGCCTGGTAAACTTGGGCCCTTAATCGCACCGTGTAGGAATTGAAATATCGTTACGCTAATCATCATGGATGTGTTCATCCAACCATCAATCGCACCATGTAGGAATTGAAAGATACTTTGTTTCTTGCAAAAAGAGTTACGTTTTACCACCACCAATCGTACTATGTAGGAATCGAAATTTCCTTGTTTAAAACCCAAGCACAACAAATTCTGCAGTCGTAAAATAATGTTAGCCGATATAAACCTATTTTTAGCCCGATAAAAACAGCATTGAATTTCAACTCCAAAACCATTACCGTGCAAAAATATATTTTAGGTGTAGATATTGGGACCGGAAGCGTAAAAGCCGTTGCCGTAGGTTTGGGCGGAGAGGCGTTTGCATCAGCACAAAAACATTACCCGGTGATGCAGCCGCAACCTGGCTTTGCAGAGCAGGATACGGAGTTGATCTGGCTGGGGTTTTTAGATTGTATCCGCGAAGTAATTGCAAAAATCAAAAACCCACCCGAAGCCATCAGTTTAAGTTGCGCCATGCACAGCTTGATTTTAGTTGATCAGGAAGGAAAACCGCTTACCAATATGATCAATTGGGCGGATATCCGCAGTGCTGCCATTGCCGAAAAGCTGCGGTTTTCTGCCGGGGGAAAAGCCTTGTATGAACAAAATGGTACGCCGGTTTATTCTATGTCGCCATTAAGCAAAATTATTTGGTTTCGGGAGAACCAGCCGAAACTATTTGCGCAAACAGCCAAATTTATATCGATCAAAGAACTGATCTGGTTCCGGCTTTTTAACCAGTTTCAGGTTGATCATTCCATTGCTTCTGCAACAGGTTTATTTGACATTCAAAATTTTTGCTGGAATAAAAATACGTTGAAGTTGGCCGGGATTGATGAAAACCGACTTTCGGAACCGGTAAGCACCGGCTACATGCGCCAAAATGCGGATACAGAAATCTGCAAAAAAATCGGTATCAACACCAATACTTTTTGGGTAATCGGGGCGAACGACGGCTGCCTGGCAAATCTGGGCAGCGGTGCCAGTCAGCCTGGTATTGCCGCGCTCACCATCGGTACAAGCGGTGCCCTGCGCATGGCTCGCAGCAAGCCTTTGTACAACTTTAAAGCCATGACGTTCAACTACATACTGAATGAGCAAACGTATATCTGCGGCGGCGCGATCAACAACGGCGGCTTGATTTTGAACTGGTTGCTCAGCAATTTTAGGTTGATAAAAACAGCATCGGCACAAGATTATGAGCAAATATTTACCCTGATAAAAACAGTATCCGCCGGCAGCAACGGCCTGCTTTTTCTGCCATACCTCACCGGCGAGCGCACGCCTTTGTGGGACAGCAGCAGTTGCGGGGTTTTCTTCGGGATCAAAACAAACCATCAGCAAGCGCATTTTTTGCGCGCCGCGCTGGAAGGCGTTTGCTATGCCATCCGCAGTGTGCTGGATGCGGTTTTACAATCCTCCGAAAATGTACACGAAATCCGGGTGAGCGGCGGTTTTACAGCTTCCGAAGTGTGGCTGCAAATGATGGCCGATATCACCGGAAAAAAACTGATTGTGGTGCAGTCCGAAGATGCTTCTTCCATCGGTGCAGCTTATCTGGCTATCCAAACCGGCAAATTTGCTGGTTTTAGTTTGAAAACCGATATTTCGGCCAAACAAACTATCGGGCCGGATTTTAAAAATCATCAGTTGTACACAAAATATTATCAGCTGTTTGGCCCGCTATACCAGAACCTGGAAAAAAGTATGCACCAGCTGGCTTCAATAAATGAGCATGAAAATTAATTTATACAGATTATTCAGGTAAATTTGTGCCCAAAGATGCATTGCTTGTATCTGGCGAAAGAAGTTCATGCGTTCAATCCTAATTCTTTTTCTGGTTTTTCTATCGATAAAAACAGCATGTGCGCAAACCTCGGCAGCGGATAGTTTGACGCAGCTTTACGCCATTCCGGATCCTGCCGAACTGGCCAAACAGCAATTCCAATCAGATTCCCTGGCGCATTTGTTTATCACACCGCCGGATCCTGCCCGCAAAAACCTGTTTTTGGATAGTTTGCTCAAAGCAAAATTGTACACTGGTTACGCTTTTTTGGATATGCACTATCAACCTGCCAAAACCAAAGTGCAGCCAGGCAAAACGCGCAATTTCAGACACGCCTGGATGCTGGCCGTTATCCTGGTTTTACTGCTGTATCTCGCTGTAATTAACCGGTTTATGAACAAAACGATTGCTGATATTGTGCAATCCTTTTACAGTCAGCGCGTACTTTCGCAATTCTCCAAAGAAGAAAATTTGCTCAATTCCTGGTCATTTATCCTGCTTTTTCTGCTCTTCGGAGCCACTGTTGGCCTGCTGTTTTACCAGGTTATTTCTTATTACAACCACAATTATGCGGATGATGGCTGGCAGCTTTATCTCGGGTTAACGTTTGCGGTCATCATCTTTTTTATATTGAAAATCATTGTGCTGCGTGTTTTAGGGCTGATATTTAATATCCGGAATCTGGTAAAAGAATATGTTTCCGTATTATATCTCACTTATTTCAACCTTACTTTTATTAGTCTGCCGCTGGTGGTGTGCTTTGGGTTGATCTCCGACAGTTTCAAACCACTGCTTTTACTGGTTTCCGGCTTGTTAATTTTGGTGGTTTTGTTCTGGCAATATATCCGCAGCAGTATCAATATACTTTCCGTATATAGGTTTAGTAAAGTTTATTTATTTATTTATCTTTGTGCCCTCGAATTTTGCCCTGTTCTGATATTAATAAAGGCTTTAAAACTATAAGAAAGACAGCTACTTATGCAGGCTTCCGTTGAAAGATTGAAAAAAGTAAAAAGCATTTTAGTAACGCTACCAAAACCCGAATCTGACAAAAACCCATATACAGAACTTGCCAAAAAATACAACCTGAAAATTGATTTCCGGTCTTTTATCCATGTAGAAGGTGTGCCGGCAAGAGATTTTAGAAAAGAAAAAATTGCTTTAAGCGATCACTCTGCCGTAATTTTTGCCAGCAGAAATGCAGCCGATCACTTTTTCAGGATTTGTGAAGAGATGCGTTTTGAAGTTCCGGCGGATATGAAATATTTTTGCTTGTCGGAAACGATCGCACTTTATCTGCAAAAATATATCCAGTACCGAAAGCGAAAAATATTTTTTGGCAAACAAACCGCCAATGATCTGGCAGAGGTTTTAAAAAAACACATCAACGAGAAGTTTTTGTACCCGTGTTCTGATGTTGCTGCAGAAGAAACGCAGAAGTTTTTAGCAGATAATGGTTATAATTTTACACCGGCTGTTTTGTTTCGCACGGTAGTGAGTGATCTTTCTGATTTGGCTGAAGTCTTTTATGATATTATCGCCTTTTTTAGTCCTTCCAGCATCCAGTCACTTTACAAAAACTTTCCTGATTTCCAGCAAAATAATACCCGGATTGCGGCTTACGGCACCACTACGCACAAAGCGGCTTTAGAAAAAGGGTTGATCCTGGATATACCCGCGCCCGTGCCCGAAGCACCATCCATGACAATGGCAATTGAGCAATACATCAAGCAAGCCAATAAATAAACTTCATTTTGGGCGATGCTTCTTTTATCGGCCTAAATTTCGTCTTTAACAATTGTTATTGGGAGAAAAGGCTTTACAAATTTAGGCCGATAAAAGAAGCATCAGCAAAATTAACCGCCAAAGCGCAAATAGTTCTGGCCGCAATATCTACATTCCCGAAACTTTAGCCGGATCATCTCCGTAAAAAAATCAACAATAAGAATCTTTTATATGCTGCAAAACATGCGTTCAACCATAAAATTAAATATATCATCGATTCTTTTACGTTGATATCAATTGTTTAGCTATTTTTATAACGATAAAATGTTTTCCTACGATCAATAAAATCGCATGTGCGGAAAATATATTGTACAAATAAGAGTTATTGCATTAATTTAACCGGGTTGATTATACTTTGAATTTAAAATGAAAAACATATACTTTGGTTTATTATTCCTGCTGTTTGCTGCTATGAGCAGTTGCATGAACAGCAGCGACAGAGGTGAAGTAAGAGGTGTTTCCGGCAGAGCTTTTAAGCAGGAACAACCTTATGGGATGGTTTACATACCAGGCGGAAGTTTCCTGATGGGTCAAACTGATCAGGATGTTACTTTTGCACAAACAGCTCAAAACAAGCAGGTTACAGTTGCTCCATTTTTTATGGACGAAACCGAAACGACCAATGCCAAGTACAAGCAGTTTGTGAACCAGGTTCGGGATTCCATCGCTATAACACAATACCTGAACGATGATAAATATTACTACAAACCGGGTGGCAAAAACGCAAAACCTGATCCGAGCGGCAAAAAATACATCAACTGGGATTATGTAAAAAAGAACGGCGTTTTCAGTTCCGGAAAAGGAAGAGGCAAGGCATCAGCAGCTGCAAGTGCCAACCAAGCCAAATTGCAAGGTATGTATTATCAGGGCGATGACCGTATTTTTGACCGGAATGAGATTGATGTCCGCTTGTTGAAATACAATTACTCGATCATGATTTTGCGTGAAGCTTCCAATAATCGCTTCGACAAAACAAAAAAACGCTCTGATTTTATTTTGCGTGATACCGTACCCGTTTACCCGGATACTTTATCCTGGCTGAACGATTTTTCTTATGCTGCCAATGAGCCTATGGTTGAAGGTTATTTTTCGCATCCATCTTACTCCCAGTATCCGGTTGTTGGCGTAACCTGGCGACAAGTTCGAGCTTACACGGTTTGGCGCTCCCGCTACAACGATGCTTATAAAGATGCAAGAGGGATTCCACGCCGTCAGCTTTACGATCTACCTACTGAAGCAGAATTTGAATATGCTGCCCGCGGCGGCCGGATTGGAAATGATTATCCTTGGGGCGGCCCGTATATCAAAAACTCTAAAGGCTGTTTGCTGGCCAACTTTAAACCGGGCCGTGGTGATTATGCCAGTGATGGCGGTGCATACACGGTAAGCGTACATTCCTATTTCCCGAATGATTATGGCTTGTACAACATGGCAGGAAATGTGGCTGAATGGACCGCTTCTGCTTATGATGAATCTGCCTCTACATTTGTGCATGATATGAGCCCGACTTTCAACTACGAAGCTAAAGCCAGCGATCCTGAAGTGCTGAAACGCAAAGTGGTAAGAGGCGGTTCATGGAAGGATATTGGTTATTTCCTGCAAAACTCTACCCGCGGTTATGAATATCAGGATACGGCAAAATCTTACATTGGTTTCCGTTGTGTAACGCATTTCCTGGGCCGTGATATCAAAGACAAACGCTCTAATTACTAATTGAACTATTATAACTAATTCTAAAAAAACAAACTACAAAAATTTTTATGGCTGTTAAGAAAAAATCAAAGTATGGGTTGGGAAGCGTTATTTCTATTGGCGCAACTGTGGTGATTATAGGCTTGTTATTTAAAATACAGCACTGGCCTTATGCATCGTTATTTATTACATTAGGGCTTGGTGCCGAAGCTGTTTTATTCTTTTTAATAGGTATTTTCCCGGAAGAAAACCATGACGTGGACTGGACGCGCGCTTATCCTGAACTATCAGATACTTACACAGGTGAATTGCCTAAAGTTGCTGCTTCAAGAGCACCGCAACCCGTAGCAAACAGTTTTTCTAACACGGCTGCTTTGGATAAAATGCTGACGGATGCCAAAATCGGCCCGGAACTAATCAGCAGTTTGGGTGACGGGTTAAGGACTTTTGGTGATAAAGTAAGCTCGATTTCAAAAGCAGGCGATGCCGGTGAAGCAACCTTAGAACTAACCAACAAAGTGAAAGTTGCCAGTGCAAGCTATGATAAACTAAGTACATCTTTTGAAAAAGCTTCTGCCAACTTATCTGAAATGGCAAATTCCAATATTGATTCTAAAGCGTATCATGATCAGGTAAATAATTTGGCTAAGAATTTATCTGCCCTAAACGCAGTATATGAACTGGAGTTGCAGGATTCAAGTGCGCACCTGAAATCGATGAACAAGTTTTACCAAAATGTTTCTTTAACGATGCAAAACTTTAATGAGTCTATGGAAGATTCTAAAGCGTTTAAGGATGAAGTTGGTCGGCTTGCCAAAAACCTGGCTTCTCTAAATAATATTTATGGCAACATGTTAACCGCCATGAATCAGCCAAAAGCAAACTAATTTATCCGTTTAATTTTAACATCAGCATAAAATAATAACAAATGGCTGGAGGTAAGGAAACCCCAAGACAGCGGATGATCGGTATTTTATATCTGGTACTTTTAGGGCTGATTGCTTTGAACGTACCGGATAGCTTACTAAACGCTTTTAAGAATATCAGTGATAGTTTAAATGCTTCAAAAAGTAATGTCCAGACTGGAATAAACAATACTTACGAAGCATTTCAGCAAAAAATTAAGGAACAGCCTGAACGTGCAAAACCGATCGAGGCTAAAGCAAAACAAGCAAGTTTGTTGGTAAAAGAACTGGATGATTATGTAGAATCCCTTAAAAAACAATTGGTTGAAAAAACAGGTGGTTTTGATGAAAATCTACAGGATTATAAAGGCCGGGACAACATAGATGTATCTTCGGATTTCATGATGAATAATAAAAATGGGACCAAGCTTCGTAAAAAAATAGATGAAACCCGTGAAAAATTAATTGGTTTGCTGGATGAGAAAGATCAGGCAAATACAAAATTAGCTTTGGCAACGACTGATCCCCCGCAGAAAAAGGGTTATGCTAAAGAAAGCTGGGAAGAAGCTTACTTTGGAGATGGTATCCCGATGGGAGCCGCTATGACTTCTTTAACTAAAGTTCAGGCTGATGCAAAAAATTCAGAAAGCGAAGTAGTAAAAAAGATTTTAGGTAAAGTAGATCAGGCAGTTGTAAACCTGGATAAATTTGCTGCAGTTGCCGTAGCCCCAAGTAGTTATGTAATTGCTGGTCAGCCTTATACTGCACAAGTATTTCTAACAGCTTCTGATTCCAAGTCAAACCCTAATATTACAGTTGGTGGTTCTAAATTGCCTACTACCGATGGCAAAGGCACTTACTCCGTATCTACAAGCGGAGAAGGCGTACGTACTTGGATAGGCACAATTACAGTAAAACAAAATGACGGAACAACCAAAACTTATAGTACGCCGCCACAAACTTATCAGGTAGCACGTCCTTCGGCAGTGGTTTCTCCGGATAAAATGAATGTTTTGTATGTAGGTGTTCCAAACCCGATTTCTGTTTCTGCTCCGGGAATGGCTAAAGAAAAATTGCATTTAAGCATTAGTGGTGGCTCGATAAGCGGTTCGGGAGGTAAGTTTATTGCAACCGTATCTTCTCCGGGCACAATTGCTAAAATTTCTGTATCAGGAGAAACCTCTCCTGGTAAAAGTCAGGTGCTGGGTGTGCAGGAATTTAGGGTGAAAAGAATCCCGGATCCTAAAGCACAGTTTGCCGGAAAAAGTAGCGGAACAACTTCTGCAGGAAATATCAAAGCGCAAGACAGGGTTTTTGCCAAACTGGAAAACTTTGATTTTGATGCAAAATTTAATGTTACCCGTTTTTCATTAACTGTACTTAAACCACGTCAGGATGCCATTATTTTATCAGGTTCCGGCAGTGAACTTTCTGGTGCGATGCGATCAGCCTTAGCTACGATTTCCCCTGGTTCACGGGTTATTTTTGATAATATTATTGCTGTTGGCCCCGATGGTACGCAGCGTGGTTTAGATCCGATTGTATTGCAAGCTAATTAAAATTCGATGAAAAGAAACCTGGTTATTTTAGTTTTATGCCTGATCTGTGCAGGGTCATTTGCACAAAACCGTAAAAGGACGGCTACCAGAAGAACAGCTACCCGCAAAACTGCTGCTAAAAAATCTGTGGCAACATCTGCAAAATCACAGGCTTTGGTAGATACCAGCAATGTTAAACCTTTTGTAAGGCCGCAAGACGGATATTACAAACCGCAGGACGGTTATTATAAAAAAACCAGTATCCTGAATGCTAAAGTTACGCCCTATCAAAACCTGCGTGAAGCTGATGTGGCTTTTGCAAAAAGGGTTTGGCGTGAAATTGATGTGCGGGAACGTATGAACCAATATTTGGTATCACCGAAAGCACGTTTGATTGATATTTTGATGGATGCCATTGCAAAAGGCGAGCTGAATGCTTATGATCCTGCTCCAAGCAAAGGTGATCCAAACGGTGATGAGTTTTCCGTTTTGCTGAAACCTGGTCAGGCGATGGCAAAAATGGCTGACAGTTCTCTAGTTGATAGTTTTGATAAAAATGGAGATAAAACAGGTTCAGTAATGAAGCCAGGTGAATTTAATCCGGATAGTGTAGTTAAGTTCAGGATTAAAGAAGATTGGATTTTTGATAAACAACGCTCCGTTTTTGAACCGCGAATTATCGGTTTGGCACCTATGATTAGAGTAAAAGCCGGTGGTTTAAACCTGGATTATCAGCCTGCATTCTGGATATATTTTCCCGAAGCCCGAAATATTTTGGTAACAAAAGAAGCCATGAACCGCCACAACGATGCAACTGGTTTAAGTTTTGATGATGTTTTTATGAAGCGGATATTTTCAAGCTACATCGTCAAAGAATCGAACGATAAGGACGAACGGATCAAAGATTATGCACAGGGAATTGATAAGCTGTACGAATCAGAAAAAATCAAGAAATCGTTGTTAAATTACGAACAGGATTTGTGGGTTTATTAATCCCAAATTTTACCCGATAAAAGAAGTATCGCCCTGCAAGATCAAACTTGCTGGGCTTTTTCTTGCGCAAAATATTCCAAAATCGCCTTTGCCTGTTTGGTGTTCACTACTTCCATCAGCATATCTTCCGTGGCTTCACGTACTCTTTTTACCGACTTAAAATAGGACAACAGCTTCTCGGAAGTTGTTTTACCAATTCCCGAAATGTTATCCAATTCAGTTACCAGCGTACTTTTGTTCCGTTTTTTCCGGTGTGCAGTGATACCAAAACGGTGCGCTTCGTCCCGCAATTGCTGGATAATTTTTAGCGTTTCAGATTTCTTATCGAGATACATCGGATATTGATCGCCGGGATAATACAGCTCTTCCAGTCGCTTTGCGATACCGATAATTGTTACTCTTTTATCAATATCCAACTTTTTCAAGCTTTTCACAGAAGATGATAATTGTCCTTTTCCACCATCAATAATAATGAGTTGGGGCAATTCCTGCTGCTCGTCCAGCATCCGGCGATAACGGCGGAAAACTGCTTCTTCCATCGTGGCAAAATCATTCGGTCCCTCTACTGTTTTTACATTAAAAAAACGGTAATCCTTTTTGGAAGGCTTGCCATCCCTGAAAACCACAACTGCCGAAATCGGGAAAGAGCCTTGAAAGTTGGAGTTGTCAAAACATTCAATGTGCCGCGGCAACTGGTTCAAGCGTAAATCCTTCATCATCTGCGTGAGCAAGCGGTCTGTCCGCACCTCAGGGTTCAATTTTTCGTATTGATCAATCTTTCCACGCTTAAAAAACTGCACGTTTTTATGCGATAAATCCAGCAGTTTCTTCTTTTCACCCAGTTTTGGAACGGTGAATTTAATGGAAGAATTTTCATCCACATTCATTTCAAACGGTACAATCACTTCTTTGGACTGACTATTATAACGCGTCCGAAACTCTGAAATAGCGATACTCAACAATTCTTCATCCGTTTCTTCCAACTGTTTTTTAAGTTCGATAGTTTGCGTTTGGGTGATTACGCCATTCATCACCTTCAAAAAATTTATGAAAGCATATTTTTCTTCGGAAGCAATACTAAAAACATCCACATCTGTGATGGAAGAATTGACCACCGTAGATTTGCTCTGATAATTATCCAGCAGATCAAATTTCCGTTTCAGTTTATGCGCTGCTTCAAAATCAAGGTTCATGGCTGCCTGCTCCATCTGGTCTTTAAGCTGACGAACAACAGCACCGGTTTTCCCGTTCAAAATATCTTTGATTTCTTCAATATTGTTTTGATAGTCCGGTTCTGACTGGAACTTTTGGCAAGGCCCTTTGCAGTTTCCCAGCTGATATTCCAAACAAACTTTAAACTTTCCGGCATCAATATTTTGTGGAGTTAAAGCTAAATTGCAGGTTCTGAGTGGATAAGTTTCACGGATCAGATCCAAAATTGTGTGCATCATGCTGATCGAAGCATACGGCCCAAGATATTTGGAGCCATCGCGGATAATCCTCCTCGTCCAGAAAATACGCGGAAAATGTTCGTTTTTAACCACCAGCCAGGGATAAGTTTTATCATCCTTCAGCAGCACATTGTAGCGCGGCTGATGCTTTTTTATAAGACTGTTTTCCAGCAGCCAGGCATCAATTTCGGTGTCCACAATGGTGAAAGTGATCTTTCTGATTTTAGAAACCAGCATTTTGGTTTTCCCATTGGTATTTAAAACATCTTTGTTGAAATAAGAACCGACGCGGTTTTTCAGGTCTTTTGCCTTACCAATGTAGATGATAACGTTCTCCTCATTCCAGTACTGATAAACGCCTGGTTTATGCGGAATATCTTTCAGTGCTTCTTTATAATCAAAATTACTCATGCCCGTCTTTTCGCTTGCTTCTTTTATGCCTGTAAATTTATGCCGATAAAAACAGTACCGGTTAAAAGCCCAATTGTTTATCTACTTCCCTTTTTTGCTGCTGTTGCTGAGAATAAGCACCGCAATCCATCGTGATGCTGACACCATTTTTGGGCGGATCAAAATCTACGTTCTTTTTGATGCCCAGACTGGAATTGGCATAAACCTTCTTCATATAAAGCGCAAAAATTGGCAAGGCCGTATTGGCACCTTCACCCAAATCTGTCGAGCGAAAATGGAGCTGCATATCTTCGCAACCCGTCCAAACGCCGGTAACCAATTGCGGCGTGATCCCAATAAACCAGCCATCAGAATTATTTTGCGTGGTACCGGTTTTGCCGCCAATTGGGTTGGTTAAACTATACTTGCTTCTCAAACGCCAGCCGGTCCCTTCCTGGATAACGCCTTTTAGCATGTAAGTCATCACGTAGGCTGTTTGCTCATTCATGGCAACTACCACTTTCGGTTTTCGGTCGAATAGAACATTACCATTTTTATCCTCCACACGAAGCAAAAAAGTCGGTTCCGTCCAAACACCATGATTAGCGAAAACCGAATAAGCACCTGTCATATCGAAAACGGAAGCATCAAAAGTTCCTAAAACGATAGAAGGATAAGGTTGCAAATTAGGACTATTAACCCCCATTTTTTTGATTAAGTTGACTACTGATGTGGCACCAACTTCTTGCATCATTTTAGCTGCAATCCAGTTATGAGAAATCGCCAGAGCTTTACGTAAATTCAGCGAACTGTAAATATTATCTTTTGCAGGAGAAGACGGCGTCCAGGCTTTACCATCCGTAACAATAGTAACCGGCTCTACCGGAACTTCCATGCAAGGCGACATGCCGTTATCAATTGCAACTGCATAAGTAAAAGGTTTTGCAGTAGAACCAACTTGCCGTGTGCCCATTTTTACCTGATCATATTTAAAATGTTCAAAATTATCACCGCCAACCCAGGCTTTGATGTAGCCGGTTGTCGGGTCCATCGACATCAACGCATTGCGCAAAATCAGTTTGGTATAAACGATAGAATCAATCGGTTTCATGGTGGTATCAATGCTGCCGCGCCAGGTAAAAATGTTCATTTTAGCTGGCATATTGAAATCGGTACGAATTTCATCGTCTGATTTGCCGTCTTGTTTCAACATCCGGTAACGATCAGAACGGTGCATTCCCTGATCCAGAATAGTTTTGAAATCCGGGATTTCTTTCCACAAACTGTGGCCTCTCCAATGATTATTAAACTGAACTTGTAGCTGGCGCATATATTCGCGCTGTGCCTGCTCGGCATAATCCTGCATTTGGTAATTGATGGTGGTATATATTTTTAAACCATCCCGATCCAGGTCATAAGGCGTACCGTCAGCTTTGGTTATGGATTGATCAATGAGCGTTTTTTGTATGTCTTTTTTCAAAACCGCGCGAAAGTAAGTTGCCAAACCGTCATTATTATCGATTGGGTTGAAGTGCAAACCAAGCGGTTTTACTTTTTCTTCTCCCATTTGTCCTTCACTCAAAAAATTTTCATCCGCCATTCTTTTCAGCACAAAATTTCGTCTGTTCAGCGCGTTTTCCGGGTGATTGATAGGCGAATAAATGCCCGGGCCGTTAACCATGCCAATCAAAAGCGCAGCCTGGTTCGGCGTAAGTTGAGCTGGTGTAACCCCAAAATAAGTTCGTGCGGCAGATTTAATGCCGAATGTATTGTAAGCTCCAAAATCAACCGTGTTCAGGTACATCGTCAGGATTTCTTCCTTCGTATAATTTCGTTCAATTTTAACAGCCGTAATCCATTCCTGCAGTTTTTGGATGATGCGTTTAAAAGGATTGTGCGCCCGTTCAGAAAATAAATTCAAAGCCAATTGCTGCGTAATCGTGCTTCCACCTTGTTTTTTGCCGATGAGATTATAAAAAATAATGGAAAAAACACGGCGGAAATCAATCCCGGAATGATCATAAAAACGGGTATCTTCCGTAGCAATTAAAGCGTGGACTACGTTTGGCGATACTTCATTGTAAGTTACGTTTGACCGGTTTTGCACATAATAAGTTCCCAGCGACTGCTTATCTTCCGATAAAATCTCACTCGCTAAGTTACTTTTCGGGTTTTCCAGATCGCGGAAGGAAGGTAATTTCCCAAAAAACTGAAAAGCAACAGCCGTAAACAGCAAAACGAAAAAGAAAAACACACCGGCAACCAGCTTCCAAAAGTTAATATTGTAACGGCGGAAATTTGGCTCGGCTGCTTTGGTTTGGGTTGATAAATATGGCTTGGCAGGTTCTTTATAACGCATCAGAGATAATTAGCTTGATAAAACTCAAAATAGCTGTCGAGCAATTTTGAGTTGGCTAATTTATCCAGATTTTTCCGGCTGATAATAAAGAAATTATATTTCTCTGCCGGAACTTTCATAATTTCCGGCAAAAGCGGTACAATCCGGCGCGCATAATTTTTTGCTTCTCCCACAGAATAAAAACGGCCAATATAAATCAGGTTGTTTTGGCCAACTTCTTTCAGTTGATGTTTAAGCGGCGTATCCGGATAATTGGCACGGTTAAACTGCCCGATACCAAAACGCGAAGGTGCCAGGCTGTTAAAACCTTTTACGTTGACCACAAAATAAATTTCTGTACTGTCGGCCATGTTAAAAATGCCTGATGCTTCTTTTATCGTACTATTTTTAGTGTTCGGCAGAGAAACAATTGCCTGATTGGTTAAAGCATTTGTTGTACCCGAAACCGCATTTTTTTGTTGTGCCGATAAAACCGGCGATGCCACAGGTTGAGCTATTCCCTGAGCAGGATTTGGCATGGCGGCAACTGGTTGATTCATAAAGCGTTCCTGCGAAAACGGGATTTCGTTAGGATCGCTATCAATCAAAGCAAAAGGACGGGCAGCAATTACAGCGTGGTTGGCGTTGATAAAAAGCAAATGCTGCTTCACTAAAGGCGTAACCAGGTGGTCATCAGGATATTGGGTAATGATCTGCTGCAATTCCTGCTGAAAAGGTTCCAGTTTTTGCTGATGACCCAAAGCAATCGTTTTTAAATAAGCCAGTTGTGCGGCTTGTTTGTTCTGCGGATTGATTTTCAAAGCCGAATCCGTCCGCGTAATTACCTGATCGTATTGCCGCTTCCGGTAAAAATCATACACATTATTATAAAAAGTATTTTGCTGTGCATCGTTTGTCAGCATTTTTTTGCCGTATTCCGGGTCAAGGATGATTTGGGCATACTGCGTTTGCGGGTAGTTTTTCAGCAATAAATTCCGGTACTTTTCAGCTTGCGGTTGGTTGTGTTCATCTGTGTACAAACGGTACAAGCTGTAATAAATAACGGGCAGGTTGTTGTTCTCCGGAAAACGTTTCAGCAAATATTCATAGGTGTTAATAGATTCGGTATTATCAGCCAGAATATCCTTGTAAAAACCGGCAATATCTGCATAAGCATTAAAAATAATATTGTTGGATTGCTGCAGCAAAGCCGGTGTGAGCGGAATGCTGTTAATTAATTGCTGCTTAAAAGTAGCTGCGCCCGGCGAAGCCAGCTGCGGTGCCTGCACAGTTTGCACCAGATCAGGATCGGAAACGCTGTTGGGATTATTGTTGACCGTGGCCACCGTGCGCGAACTAATGCGCCAGTTGTCTTCCAGCCGGCGTTTCCCCCAAACCGTTAAAAAACTGGACAAACCCTGGTTTACTGCTTCGGGATTGTAAAAGTAGAACGAATTTGAGCTTCTGTTGGCTGTTGAAACCACGTTGCCACTATTGATCGTTGGGTTGATGCGAACCGGTGCATCTTGCTGCTGGATCACTTCCTGATCAACCATTAAATTGATCCGGGCCGTCCGGTCTGCTGCATTCATTTTCGCCAAAGCTTGAAGCGTATCCTGCTGTGCGATAATCTGAAAACGACTGGCCAGCAACTGCAAATTGTTAGCTTTTTTCAGGATTTGCTGATAACCGGGGTAAGAAGTCGACAGGTTGAGCAACGTGCTGTCGTAATATTTTTTAGCCTGAACATAATCCGTTTTGTATTTAAAATTGATGTCGGCCAGGCGCAGGTATGACAATCCTTTTTGCTTCTGGTTGCGCGTACTGTTTTTAACAGACAATTTATAGTTTGCAATTGCCGGATCAATTTTCTGCGAAGCCAAAGCCGCTTCACCCATCTGAAAATAAATCTGGTCGATAAAATCCAGATTTTTGTCATCTTTTAGCAACGTGCGCAGACGGGTAATCCGGTCTGTTGGCTGCCCGTCCTGCTTTTCCTCAATCCGTAAACTATTTAGTGTTGCATTAAAAGCAAGCTCAAAGGAAGCATTGCTGTGCACCACTTTAGAATAGGATTTATACGCATCAGCCGGTTTTTTATTTGCTTCCTGCAACTGCGCCAGGATAAAAGTCCAGCGGATGCGCCTGAACTTATCACTTGCCAAGTCCACAGCTTGCACGGCCAGTTTTTCCGCCTGATCGTAATTTCCCGCATTGATATTGTACTGCAAATCTGCGCCGGTAATTTCCTCCGCAGAAGCTTTTTTTGCATCAAATAAAAGCCGTGCTGTATCCAAAACTTCGGAAGCTTTTTTGGGTTGGTTCAGTTTCATCAGCGAGCGTGCTTTCCAGGCCAAAGCAGTTCTGCCCAATTCTTTATTTTCGGGGAAGGAGCGGGCCACGTAATCAAAAAACTCTGTGGCATCAAAATAATTGCTGCTGAGGTAGTTGGCCTGGCCGATCAAAAAATAAGCATCGCCAATATAATGGCTTTGTTCCTTAAAATTGATGATCGTATTAGCGCGCGTGGTTACAGCATCCAGCTCTTTGCTGCTGGCCGCAGTTTTGGCAATCGTATCCTGGTAAACACTTAAAATCTCAGAAAAATCATCTGCATAAACCTGCGCCATCAATGCTTCTTTTTGCAGGATAATTTGCCGTGCGTTAAACAGGATATTATAATGGGCCGTCAGATTTTGCATACTGCGGTTGAAGCCGCTTTCTTTTTCAAGGGAGCAGCCACCGATCAGCAGCAAAAAAAACAGGCATAAAAACAGTATCTTAACCAAGCTAAAACGCATCAAAGGGAAATGTCTTTAATTTTTTGTGTTGAAGTATTTATTAGAAGTAGAAGATCAACCAAATGCCAAACTACTAAAAAAATCATTTCTGTTACCTAATTTTGAAACCGAAGTTGTTTAAACTTTTAGGCTCCGTTTAAATTTTTAAATTTAAAAAACACCTATGCTTCTTTTACCGGGTAAAAATTGGTGTTTGCATCCATTTCAATAAATCAAAACCCAATAGCCAAATTTTTAGGTGATAAAAGAAGCATCAACCCAAAAAAAGAGCGCCAGAAAAAAAGTTTAAACAACTTCACCACTAAAAGCTATTTGTACAATTAAATTATTATGAACAATTATATCAAATACAGTGGCATGGGCATCCAGATGGTCGTCATTATCAGCTTGTTTACTTTTGCAGGCTACAAAACTGATCAATATCTGCATCATCAGGTACAATGGGTTACGGCAATTTTGTCGCTCGCCGGTGTGTTTGTTTCTTTATATATCGTTTTCAAATCATTTAAAAGTTGAAGCTTAAACAGTTTGCTTTTTCATTTATTGTTTTTATGTTGATTACGGCTGCGCCAGCAGTGCTGTTACAATTATTTAAACCGTTATATTTAATTCCGGGTTTCTGGAAACTGTTTGTGCTTTTCGGTTTGCTCACGCTGCTTATTTGTGTTTCCTGTTTGTTAGGCAATCAAAAAAGCAGTATGGCTGGCACAAAAGTATTTTTGATTGCTACAGTTGTTAAAATGTTAGTTTGCCTGTTTTTTGTGGTGATTTATATCCGGCATAATCAGGTAAATGCTGCCCATTTTGTAGTCAACTTTTTTTATCTGTATATATTAAATACTGTCTTTGAAATTAGCACAATATTGCGTAATTTGCGCCTCCAAAACCAAAAGTAAAAATCGTGCATTGGATAGATTCTACCCGCATTTTTAAAATAAAACGAACTACACAAATTGTATTTTTAAGCGTTTTTTTCGCTTTGGTGGCTTGTAAAAGTTTTGCTACCGTTGCAAATGTTCCTGCTGAAAATCCAGCAACCGAACATGAAGCCTATGATCCGGCCAAGGCAATTTTAGAACACATTGCAGATTCTCATTACTGGCATTTATGGGGCAAAACTTCTATCCCGCTTCCTGTAATCCTGTACACGGATAAAGGTTTGGAAACATTTTCATCAGCAGTTTTTGATCACGGTAAAAAAACTTATACAGGCAAATACCATACTTACGGGCTTGTAGAAGATAAAGTCCATATTATTGAAAACGGTGTGCATAGTACGGGTTCCAATATGTTCAACTTCAGCACCAAGTTTATAGATTTTTCCATCACTAAAAACATTGTATCGCTTTGGTTATCCATCATTATATTGCTGATTGTTTTTATAAGTGTTGCCGGTTCATACAAAAAAAGACATGGTAAGGCACCTAAAGGGTTTCAGTCTTTTATAGAGCCGGTAATTGTGTTTGTGAGGGATGACATTGCCCGTCCAAATATCGGTTACAAGTACGAACGCTATATGCCATTGCTGTTAACTGTTTTCTTTTTTATCTGGATCAATAACATGCTTGGTTTAGTGCCGGTTTTTCCGGGAGGAGCTAATCTGACCGGTAATATCGCCGTAACATTTGTGTTGGCCGTAATTGTAATGATTGTAGTGAATGTAAACGGCAATAAATATTACTGGAAACATATTTTTACACCTGACGTACCCTTGTGGCTGTACCCGATTATGTGGCCGGTAGAGTTGGTTGGTATTATCTCACGCCCCTTTGCTTTGATGATCCGTTTATTTGCCAACATAACGGCAGGACACATTATTGTGCTCAGTTTAATATCGTTGATTTTTGTTTTTAAATCGATTGCTATCGCGCCTGTTTCTGTTGCCTTTGTGGTATTTATGGATGTGTTGGAACTGCTTGTGGCACTACTTCAGGCTTTTATTTTTACCTTGCTTACGGCACTGTTTATCGGAACAGCTACCGAAGAGCATCATCACTACTAAATTGTAAACAACTATATATTATATTTAACTTTAATTTTTAACAATGATGACTGGAAGTATTGCTGCAATTGGTGCAGGTTTAGCTGTTATCGGTGCAGGTATTGGCATCGGACAAGTAGGTGGCAAAGCCATGGAAGGTATTGCCCGCCAGCCTGAGGCTTCAGGAAAAATCCAAACTGCCATGATTATCGCAGCTGCCTTGATTGAAGGTGCTGCTTTGTTCGGTGTGGTAGTAGCTTTCTTAGGTAATAACCCTAAATAAGCTGTTTTTATTTTAACTGATCAGTTGCGGTTGGCAGCTGGTCAGTTTTTATTCAATCGGTTAATTTTTAATAAGATATGGAATTAGTAACCCCCGAAATTGGCTTAGTATTCTGGACGGCATTATCATTTTTGATCCTGTTCTTTTTGCTGGCCAGATTTGCCTGGAAACCAATAATGGGTGCCATTGGCGAGAGAGAACGATCAATCGAAGATGCCTTGTTTAAAGCAGAAGCTGCAAAAGATGAAATGGCCCGTTTAACAAATGAGAACGAGCAATTGCTAAAACAAGCACGTGCAGAACGTGATTTAATTTTGAAAGAAGCGAAACAGGTAAAAGATCAAATTATCAGCGAAGCAAAAAATGCTGCCCATATTGAAGGTAATAAGCTGATTGAAAAAGCAAAAATAGAAATCAACAGCCAAAAAGCAATTGCTATGGCAGATGTAAAAAATCAGATATCTACACTTTCTTTGGATATTGCAGAAAAAGTATTGCGCAAGCAGTTTGAAGATAAACAAAAGCAGGATGCCTTGGTAGCCGATCTTTTGAAAGAAGTCAAACTGAACTGAGTTTAAATATATATTGATTAATAATGTCTGAGTATAAAGTAGCCACAAGATATGCCAAATCCCTGATTGATCTTGCAGAAGAGCAAAATCAATTGGAAGCAATAAAAAGTGATATGGTTTTATTTGTACAAACGCTACGGGCTAATAGTACGCTGAGCGCCGTTTTGCGAAATCCCATTGTTTCCCCTTCAAAAAAAGCAATGATACTATTAGATATTTTTACAGGTAAAGTGCAGCCGGTTACCTTGAGTTTTTTTAAAATTATGGTAGCCAAAATGCGTTCTGAAATATTGTATGATACGGCAAAGGAGTTTATAGAACAATACGATCTTAAAAAACATATTGTAAAAGCAGTAATAGTTTCGGCTGTACCATTATCAGATATCAACCGTGCAGAGGTGATTGGGGTAATTGATAAGGCCACCAATGGTACTGCAATCCTGGAAGAAAAAGTAGATCCGCAATTAATCGGAGGATTTATTTTAACTGTTGGCGACCGTCAGTTCGATACCAGTGTTTCCAGCACATTAAATAAACTTAAAAAAGATTTCGCCCAAAAAACGGCTGTAGAACTGGTTTAAAACAATTACCATTGTTAGCAGAAATCGAAAAAATATAGTGTAAAAGAAGTATGTAAAATTGCTTCTGTAAAATAGGACTAATTACAAAATAGTTAAAATAATTTAAAAATGGTAGATGTAAGACCAGACGAAGTATCAGCTATCCTGCGTCAGCAGCTGGCAGGATTTAAGTCAGAATCTGAATTAGAAGAAGTTGGTACGGTATTACAGATCGGCGATGGTATTGCCCGCGTTTACGGTTTAACCCAGGTTCAATCGGGCGAGCTGGTTGAATTTAATAACGAATTGCAAGGCATTGTATTGAATCTGGAAGAAGATAATGTTGGGGTGGTTTTGTTGGGTGCTTATGATGAGGTAAAAGAGGGCGACACTGTTCGCAGAACAAAAAAAATAGCATCCATTAAAGTTGGTGAAGGAATGCTTGGCCGCGTGGTAAACACTTTGGGTTTGCCGATTGATGGCAAAGGCCCGATTGCGGGCACAACTTATGAAATGCCGCTTGAACGGAAAGCACCCGGTGTAATTTATCGTCAGCCGGTGAACGAACCGCTTCAAACTGGTATTAAAGCAATTGATGCAATGATCCCTATCGGCCGCGGACAACGGGAGCTGGTTATTGGCGATAGACAAACTGGTAAAACTGCGGTTTGTATCGACACAATCATCAACCAAAAAGAATTTTATGATGCTGGTAAACCCGTTTATTGCATTTATGTAGCTTGTGGTCAAAAAAATTCTACCGTTGCAAACGTTGTCCGGGTTTTGGAAGAAAACGGTGCAATGCCATACAGTATTGTTGTTGCTGCTTCGGCAGCAGATCCGGCACCAATGCAGTTTTTTGCGCCGTTCGCCGGTGCCGCAATCGGAGAATTTTTCCGTGATACCGGTCGTCCGGCTTTGATCGTTTATGATGATCTTTCTAAACAAGCAGTGGCTTACCGTGAAGTATCCTTGTTGCTGCGTCGTCCGCCGGGTCGTGAAGCCTATCCGGGTGATGTATTTTATTTGCACTCCCGTTTGCTGGAACGTGCTGCAAAAATCAACGCCAATGATGCCATTGCACAAGGAATGAATGATTTGCCGGAATCGATCAGAAGTATCGTAAAAGGTGGTGGTTCTTTAACTGCTTTACCTATCATTGAAACACAAGCCGGGGACGTTTCTGCTTATATTCCAACAAACGTGATTTCAATTACAGATGGCCAGATTTTCCTGGAATCCAATTTGTTTAACGCAGGTGTCCGACCGGCAATCAACGTTGGTATTTCTGTATCGCGGGTTGGTGGCAATGCGCAAATTAAATCCATGAAAAAAGTAGCCGGTACTTTGAAATTGGATCAGGCACAATACCGTGAACTGGAAGCTTTTTCTAAATTCGGTTCGGATTTGGATGCCTCTACCAAAAACGTTTTGGATAAAGGTTCCCGCAACGTAGAAATATTAAAACAGGCACAATTTTCACCGGTTCCTGTAGAAAAACAAGTCGCAATTATTTATCTCGGCACCAAAAACCTGATGCGTAGCGTACCGGTGAACCGGGTGAGAGAATTTGAGGCAGAGTTTACCACACAGCTGGAATTACGCCATCCTGAAGTATTGGCCGGTTTGAAAGCAGGTAAACTGGATGATTCTATTACGGGCGTGTTGGAAACAGTTGCCAAGGAATTAGCTGGAAATTATAATTAAAAAGTTTTGTGTTGAGAGTTGCCAGTTGCCAGTTCAAAACTCACAACTGATAACTGGCAACTAATAACTGAACAGAATGGCCAATTTAAAAGAAGTAAGAAACCGCATCACGTCTGTATCCTCTACGCAGCAAATCACCAAAGCCATGAAAATGGTTTCGGCAGCTAAGCTAAAGCGTGCAACGAATGCAATCGTCCAAATGCGCCCTTATGCAGATAAACTGAATGAAATCCTGGCAAATCTTTCTGTAAGCTTAGAAGATGCCGCTTCACCGTATATGCAAGTTCGGGAACCTGTTCGGATACTAGTGATTACTGTCACTTCAAATCGTGGTCTGGCCGGTGCATTCAACACAAATGTGATCAAAGCTGCCAATAATTTGGTAGCCAGCCGCTATTCCGATCAGTTGCGGGCAAATAATGTTTCCGTAGTAGCTATCGGCAGAAAAGCGCAGGAATATTATGAACGCCGCAAATATAAAGTGGTTGGTAATAACAATGAATTGTACACGGAACTAAACTTTGAAAATACTTCTTTGATCACAGAAACCATCATGCAAGGTTTTGTAAATGGTGATTACGATCGTGTGGATTTGGTTTACAATCGTTTTAAAAATGCTGCTGTTCAGAACGTTGTGAGCGAGCAATTGCTGCCCGTAGCCAAACCTAACAAAAAAGAAGCGGTAAAAACAGTACAGGTAGATTATATTCTGGAACCATCGCAGGAAGAAATTGTAAACGAACTTATCCCCAAAAATATCAAAGTGCAGTTGTACAAGGCTGTTTTGGATTCTCATGCTTCCGAGCACGGAGCAAGGATGACGGCGATGGACAAAGCAACCGAAAATGCAGGAGATTTATTAAAAGCTTTGAAACTATCTTACAATCAGGCGCGGCAAGCGGCAATTACCACAGAGCTGACAGAAATTGTAAGCGGCGCAGCAGCATTAACCGGATAAGTTTTACAATATATTATAAATCCGGTTAATGCTGGGTTTTTTGTTGATGCTTCTTTTACCGGCTGTTTTTCAGGGTGATAAAAACCGAATTAAATTTTTAGAAAAACCGAATTTTACTTTTAGCTTTCGGCAAACATTCTTATTTTTGAAATCTAATAAAGCAACCAAAGATGAATAAATCAACTACTGCAAACGATCCCAGGAATTATATCACTATAACAATTGCTGTTTTAGTTGGCCTGGTAGGCGTATTCTTTCGGTTTTTGGGTGATAGCTTTTTCTTCGCTACTGTTTCTAACGTTTTCTTGATAATCGGTATCATCATCGTTTTGCGCGGTGTTTTTACAATATTGAAGTAAATGCTTCTTTTATCTGCATAAAAACAGCATCTACTTTGGTCGGTAATGTGATTGACCCAGGATTTTCTGTTCATCATGGTCTGCCATCAATTGTGGCAAAGAAACTTTCGGGTTTTTGTCCATATACTGTTTCACAATTTGCCAGCCCATCCACACAGCCAGTTTTGGTGCCGAATTGTTATGATCGCCTAAACCTGGCGTAAATGGTGCTTCCGTTAAATATTTCTGGATCTTCTGATAATCAGTTTCATACAACAGGTTGTCCTCCAAAAAATAACCCCAGATATTTGGTTCATTATCCTTGCACCACTTCAGCTGCTCATTGGTATAACCGATCTTTGTAGAATCGGCAACATCAGGCTGAACCTGATCCATAAAATACATGATCTTGCCATTATAAATCATTCTGGAAAGTAAAGATTTATCATCCGCATCCTGCTCTTCAAACATATCTTCACGAGCCAAACTTTCAATTACTCTCGGAACCATATTATCCGGCGTAAAACGGCGCGAAATATAATGTGGAAAAGTTTCGATCAAAGCCGGATAAAACTTGGAACCTTTCCCCAAAAAAAGATCTAAACCAATGCCAAAATAATGGTTTCCAATAGATGTTTGTGCCTGAAAACCAGAGAAATAAGCATAAACATGCGGCAATTTAATCTGCGGATAATAATATTTGATGTGTTTAAAAGCATCGGTCAGTTCGGCTTCCTGCTTATCCAGGTTCGGGTAAATAGAATCTACTTCATGTTTCAAATCTTCATAAGATTTTGCTGCAAAAACACGGCGCAAATTGGCATAATAAACCGTGTCGTTCACAGAACCTGCATTTAATATCCGCTCAATAAAATCAGTATAAAAAGCACCATAATGTTGTTGCAACTGTGCAGTTTTTGATGGATAGTTACCCGTTTTCAATCCATCAAAATCGTGGTCAAAACGTTCTATTTTTACGTTGAGGTTGATGCCGCTGACATCAATTTTATCTTTCCTTTTGCAGGACGAGAGCAAAACACAAACCAGAAAAAATAGATAGCTTTGTTTTTTCAGGATTTGAGAAACAGTTTGGTTCATAGCCAACGAAAATAGGATTTTTAGCTGTATAACGGTTTACTTACCGTTGCAGATACATTTTTTACCTTATGAAAATTGCCTTAGCACAGCTGAATTACCACATCGGTAATTTCGAAGCCAATACACAAAAAATAATTTCTGCGATAAAAGAAGCAAAGCAAAACGGTGCCGATCTGGTGGTTTTTGCCGAGTTATGCATCAGCGGTTATCCGGCACGGGATTTTTTAGAGTTCAGCGAGTTCATCAATTTGTGCGAAGGTTCTGCAAAACAGATTGCCGCAGTTTGCCAAAACATTGCCTGCATCATCGGTTTGCCAACAATTAATTCTTCTCCCGAAGGAAAAGATTTGTACAATTCAGCTTATTTCATTGAAAATGGTGCGGTAAAAGCAGTAGTGCACAAAGCTTTGCTGCCCAATTACGATGTGTTTGATGAGTATCGCTATTTTGAGCCGGGCAATGAATTTGCCTGCATTGATTTTAAAGGCCAGCGGATTGCGCTGACGATTTGCGAAGATTTGTGGAATAATATTGATAATCCGCTGTACCGCACTTTTCCGATGGATGTGATGATCCAACAAAAACCTGATTTGATGATCAACATTGCAGCGTCTCCTTTTGCCATCAACCACGATCAGGAACGGATGCAAGTGATGAGTTACAATGCCAAAAAGTACGCTTTGCCACTTTTGTATGTCAATCATGTTGGCGCACAAACCGAACTAATTTTTGATGGTGGTTCAATGGTTTATGATGCCAAGGGAAGAATTGTAGATGAGCTGGATTATTTTAAAGAGCAACTGGCGTATTACAATATCGAAAAAATAGGTGTAAAAGAAGTATCCATTCAAGCTGAAAAACCGTTGACGCCGGATGTTTCCCGCATGGGCAAGATCGAGCAAATCCATCAGGCTTTGATTTTAGGGATAAGGGATTATTTTAAGAAATCTGGTTTTAGCAAAGCAACTTTGGGTCTTTCCGGAGGAATAGATTCGGCTTTAGTTTGTGTGCTGGCCTGTGAAGCTTTGGGCGCAGAAAATGTGATGGCGGTTTTGCTACCTTCCGCTTTTTCGTCCGGGCATTCTATCAAAGATGCTGAAGATTTGGTGAAAAACTTAGGTTGTATGAGCCAAACGATCGCCATAAAAAACATTACGCAAGCATTTGAATCGGCTTTGGGACCACAGTTTGCCGGTTTGCCTTTTAATATTGCTGAAGAAAATATCCAGTCACGCAGCCGTGCCGTAATTTTAATGGCGATGTGCAATAAGTTTGGTTATATTTTACTCAACACATCCAACAAAAGTGAAGCTGCGGTTGGTTACGGTACGCTTTACGGTGATATGTGCGGCGGGATTTCCGTTTTGGGCGATGTTTATAAAACGCAGGTTTATGAATTGTCGAACCATATCAACCGGGAACGGGAGATTATCCCGCAAAATTCTATTATAAAACCACCATCTGCAGAATTGCGCCCCGGACAAAAAGATTCCGATTCATTGCCGGATTACGACGTTTTGGATGAAATTTTGAAAGAATACATCGAACAGCGCAAATCCTCCGCAGCCATTATTGCAGCAGGTTTTGAGGAAGCTGTGGTACGAAAAGTAATCCGTTTGGTAAATATCTCCGAACACAAACGCTATCAAACACCACCAATTTTGCGGGTTTCAGCCAAAGCTTTTGGCATGGGCAGAAGGATGCCGATTGTTGGGAAGTATTTATCGTGAGATTTAGAAATTTGTATTATTGAAAAAGCACCGGTTGAAGCTTTTTTATTTTTTAAAAGGTTGAAAGTAGAATTTTAGATTGATGCCAGCCTCACCAAACTTTAATTGTTGCGCAGTTACACCACCAAGCGGAACTTTTATAAATGGCTCAACTTGTAAATTGTATTTTTTGATTGGTAACCCAAATTGTGCCGCAACATTCAAAGTTTTCAGCAAATAAAAACTTTGAAAGCTTTTAGAATTTTGCAAATTATTTGTTGTGTTTACATAATTATATTGATAACTTTCTTTAACAAACGTTCCGGAGCTTAAACCGGCCAAAACTGCGATGCTGTTTTTACCAGGTAAAAAATTGTAAACCAGGTTTATCGGAACATCTAATTGCAGCAAACTTGCATTTAAATTATTTAAAGTTGTACTGTTGATAATAACTTGTGATGAATTTGCTGATGGATAAGCAGGAATCGAAGCATAAATATTATTGTTAGAAAAATTATTTTGATAAAAAAGTTTGTTTTGGATTAAACCCAAACCGGAAGATAATTTGAGCTTTTTACTTAATTGAAAGTCAGTAGAAACTCCGGCTTCAAAACCTAATAATGTATTGCTGCCATTTGCAAAGTTTAGATGCGGACCGGCATAAATACCCAAGCTAAACTTGGATGTTTTTTGAAAAGGCTTTTTAACGGATGCTGTTTTTATCGGGTCTTTTTTGAAAATAGGTTTTACACTTGGATTTTGTGGTTGGACAATTGGTTGCAATTTTTTCGGTTGTAATGAATCAACTTGCGCCAAATCGGACGCTTGTGTCGAATGATTTGTACTATCAGCTAAAACCAATTTTATATCGGTAAAAACAGTATCGTGATGTTTGTTTTTTTGATCAGTTTCAGTATTATCTAACTTAATAATTAACGTTTTCTGTTGGGTTGATTTTTGTTTTAAAGTAAAATCAGATACTGTTTTTAGCACTGTTTTTTTAGCAGAACTCATTTTAGCAGGATCAGTTTTAACAATTAACTCTGCAGAAGATGAATCAGTTTTAGCCTGTATTTCAGTAGGATTAGATTTAAGTTGTTTAACATCTTTTACAGATTTTACACGATAAGTTTCAGGCTGAAAAAACCAAATCATCAAAACCATAAAAAGTAAACTGGCCGCACTTAGCCACCAGAAAAAATAATCACGGCGTTTTTTTTCAGGATACTTTTCGCGCAGCAAGTTCCAGCCTTCATTTGCCTGGCCATCATCATAATCCTTAAAAATTTGTTTGATTCGGTTTTTTAACGCCTCATCAAAATTTTCATTTTCCATTTCTAATTTTTTTCATGCAACCAAACCAGTTTCCGCAACTTTTCTTTTGCCCGGCTCAAATACACGCGGGAGGAGCTTTGTGCAATATTCAGCATCTTGGAAATCTCTTCGTGGTTGTACCCGTCTATCTCGTATAAATTAAAAACCAACCTGTTTATTTCCGGTAAGCTGTTCAGCATCAACAATATATCCTTTAAATTAAGCTGATTAATTGCAATTGCAGGCGTAGAAATAGCAATTGCTTCGTCTAAATCAGCAGTCAGATACCTTTTATTTTTCCGATGCTGATCAATAGCCGTATGCACAATTACTTTCTGCAGCCATGGTTTAAATGGAAGCGAATTATCAAAGCTTTTTATCGAGTTAAATACTTTGATAAAAGCATCATTCACCGCTTCCAAAGCATCGTCCCGATTGGCAGAATACCGCAAACCAATGCCCATAGCATAGCCATAAAACTGTTTGTACAGTAATTCCTGGTACTTTAAATCACCGTTTTTACACTGCCGAATAAGTTCTTGTTCGGTAATGTCCGGGTATTTCCGCATGTATCAGTTTATCATTCCAGCCGGAATTATGTTCGTAAGTTTTGCTAATCATCAGCACAAAACCTTTTATGCTGATGATTATTAACCTTACGATGTAGGTTTGGGAAACGCTACAATTAAAGTTGCTTTTACACAAACTTCATCAGTTCCACAATCACACCAGTATGATAGCCTTCGTGATATGGCAAAAAATTAATGGCATCATCCACATTGGTTATGGTAACGCCGTAACGCACGGTAACCTCCTCATAAGTGGTAAAAAAACTCTTTTTATAATCGGTTTCCAGTTCTTCAATAACAGAAATAAATAAGCTTTTGATGGTTTCGATTTCTGCAGTATCAATAAAACCTTCGGGTTT
>JAABUS010002356.1_pt1 | contig 36071 bp, 39 predicted proteins | sample 5560161 | NCBI WGS metagenome assembly JAABUS01 (sample SAMN10711885, study PRJNA513376) | rock metagenome | isolation source: Antarctica rocks | place: Antarctica: Victoria Land, Trio Nunatak nord | collected 2016-01-04
TTTACAGTATGAGGAGTGGATTGTAGACTTGATGCAGGAGGAGGGTGTGAGGGCGTTGCCGAGGGAGGTGAGTGGATTGGGGAGGGTGTTGGATGGGAGGGGCTTTTGGGCGGCGGTGGGGAGCGCGCCGGGGGAGGGGAGGGTGAATTGATAAAGAAAGGTAGAAGGGGGAGAGAGCTCAGACACGTCGTCCCCTTAAGGAAGACCCGACGGTACTCTGGAATGTTCGCAAGCGGTTCCTCCTCGAGGATCGCAGCTGGTATAATGGTAAGAAGTTGAGAATTAAGAGTACGAGTGCTACCACCGGATGGGATGACAAGATGTTATTCCTTACTTGAATATTGATTCTGTGCGATTGTTTGATGAATCTGCAAGCGCCATTGGACAGGATGTCCACCCTTCGGCAGCCAGACGCATCCCTCGCTCCATGACTTAAAAGTCTTGCAACTTTTTGCGCTTTCTTGATGTATCCTCAATACGCAGGAAAACGCGGCTTTGCTACTCTTGAATCCCTTCATCGAGTGCCTTTGACCACTATCTGCTCGCCTGATCTGACTCATCCCAAGGCAGTGCCAAGACTCCACAAAGAAAAAGTCAATGTGTTGACGATCTGCGCCTCATTGGGTCCTGGGGACGGTGGCATGCTTCTCGAGGTCGTCGATGCTGCGATTGAGACTTTGCAACCTGGAAGGCTGCTTTGTTTTCACTGTCAGTGAAGAATCTGGTGGCGATGTATGTGGCTGTCATTGACAGCTTCATTGCAAGCGTAAAGCAGGATGGCGAGAAACATTATTGGGCCAATATGTGAGGGCTTGATAGGGTGAAGTACGAGCATCGCTTGAATGTCAAAGGGGAGTGGATTGAGTATACTGGGCTTCTCTACTATGAGGTAGGGTAAGAGGATGCGCTGAGGAATGGTTTTAAGTAGGTGAAGTCGTCGATCGGACGAGAGGTTTAGAGAAAGAGGAGTGGTGGGAGAATTCGAAAAGGGCTTTGTCGTTGCGGGAAAATTTCGATTGTCATGCGAAGGAAGAGTTATGAATCGTCTACACGTTTTCATCTAATTGCTCCGGAATAAACATGAACGTTAAGATACTCGTTCTGTCACTAACAGCCAATGCTGATATCGGCATCTAGTACTCAATCATTTGTCTACGCAACAGTGATATCTTCGCTGTTATTCTCACGCACTGGAATTGCAACAAACGGTGGTGAGGTATTGGATGAGTCGAAAGCTGGGTTGAGATCTTGTGGAATGTCTATAGGAATAGCACAATGAAGATCGATGGCGTCTGGGTTGGTCCGAGCAGCAGTGCCAGAGTGCTTAGATGAGAGGTCGGTAGCGCTTGCTGAAGCTCCAGAGTGCTCTGTGGAGCGGTTGGTAGCGTTTGGTGAATCTTCAATGAATGTCGGTCTTGAGCGAGACGCGGGTCGTTCCGACGCAGCATGGAGCGCATGATGACCAAGTTCGGGGTCTGCATGAGCAGGTTAGTACCTCTTTTGTAGTGTGTCTGAGTTTGATTTGGATATATACCTAGGCTTGCAGCCGCTTCACCATGACGATGACGTTGTTCGTGCCAGATACGCCATGCTAGACGTCCTTGGTGAATAGTCACAATGCCGATAATGGTCGCACATGTTCCGAATACCACGGTCGTAATGATCCCAGCCGTGGTCGAGGATGGTTGTAGGGGCATAGCTTATGCGGTGAGCAACGAGGGGAGGACAAGCCCGAGAATCTTGTCGTAGGAGCAAAAGCACTGAGATTACGGTCTTCGAGTACGGAGCACATAGTGGCTTTGTTGCTGGGGGATGTGTTCTATTTATCTCTGCAGGATACACATTGGAGAAAGGTGGAGGGGGAATAGTAGCCCTACAATTGCAAAGTTTGCAAGCTTGACACAGACCTGGAAGCCCTTCTGCTCTGTTGTATAATGCCGCTATTAGCCCCTTGGCGTCAGTCCCCGAACGTTCATTGGACCATGGCACCTTCTACTTCCATCCTCTAACCTGTCCCGGAGCTGGATTGTAGATTATCGAGCAGGACGCACGCGCACACGCCGAGGACAACGTCCTTGGGATACGTCTTAGAGTGAGATCCGGGATGGGCTACTAGCTTCTAGGCTGGCGACAGGCCCCAAAGCACCGATGCTCACCTCCCAACCCCTTTACAAATCAGGTTTAGCCTCTCCCTTATGCAGCACAGAAGGTGGGTGACCGGCGCCTTTGTCTGGACAGCCCGATGGATGGAGGCCACTTTCTTCGCAAGACCGGCGCGGGCATTGGATCTCTTAGCAAGGGCACAATATTACGCACTGCGTTCATTGGACCGCGGCACTATGGAGATCTTATGTAAGCGAACGGAGGTCTAGTATTGGTGGTGCAAAGATGGCGCACAACTGTACACATTACAAAACGTGTACTTGCTTTGCTTGGACGTTCTGGGCGCCAGCCTCGTCATCACCAAAATAATTGGCAAGGTGGGCCCTAGGGCTGCCCCGGAGCCGCCCCTTAAACACATTCATTTTAGCGCCTAGAGGCCCTTTTTGGGCTCGCTTAGGGGCTGTCTTAGGGGCCCCCACCTTGCCAATAATTTTGGCGATGACAGAGCCAGCCAAGATTTGCTTGACGACGCTAGTATCTAGCTTCCGGATTAGTCAGCTCCCAGCATATCGTTGCATGCTCAGTCCTCACCACTGGTAAATGACTGCTCTTGCGACCTTTCTCCAGCAACGTCAACCCCTTCACTGGCTTCATTTGGGACCTGAACCAGGGTTGCCTCCACAGCGACTTGCTCAGACGCAGCGTTCATGGTGCTCAACGAGATTTTATCTCGGACGAATTGGCTGTGTTCCAGGTCTAGCCGAGGCAGTCAGCCTCTCAATTGTAAACGCATGGGTCGACTTGAGCATAGATACCTGGAGCTGGGATTGCTGATTGTGACGATACTCAAACCACGTTTTCCATGCCTTACGGCCCTGATGGATCGTGACAACGCCGATGATTGTCGCGATGGTGCCGTAGATGCCTGTGATGAAATTTTCGTGCGAGTTTGACGACATCTGGAGAGCCATATTTTGAGGATCCGTAAGACTGAAAAGTCGAAGAAAGATGGTCCCAGATTTCAGATTGAAAACATCGTAGCAAGCATGCTTTTATCACTTCGCTGACATTGGGTCCTACGTGGTGTGGGATTGATGGCAAGCAGGTGCTGCCTCCGGATGCAGGCCGCGACCTCTAAAGCCTGCGCGAGGATAACGAACTCGTTTAGCTCGTCAGTTGCTATCACTGTTGTTAAGGAGGTCGCTTATTAGTATCCTCGGAACAGATCATCCCCTTCGTAAGCAGATGACGTGCCAAGCTCGAACAGAGTCGAGCAGAATACGACGGAACCGGAGCTCTAGCAGAGCAGTCAGCTAGCTGTTTTTACGGGTTTTCAGTCGCTCGAGACTATTTCAAAGAATGTAGAAAGCTGGAAAACTGAATTATGTCCTTATTCGTGGCTTATTCAGAGCACCGACTGGCTGGATTGGACTTCATCTGGAGCAGGCTTGTGATAGAAGGCGGGTCTCGGAAGCATTTTCGACGTTGCATTTCAAAAGAATGATTTTTGTTGCACTTCTTAGATAAGATAGATTAGATGTCTATGTACCACCGCTAATCTTCAAGAGTGGGGCAGAACGAGCATACTTGAATGGTGTAGAGCGATCCGCGTGGTACCTTCATGCTAGGATCCTCTCCTCTCCCGCAAATCCTTCCTGTATTGTCCATGAAAATCCCCCATCATGCCATTTAGCTCTAGTTTTATGGAGCAGCTAAATCCTTGTTGCCATCCTTTTCTGTTGCCGTCGATGGCTCCAAGCCATTGGAGAATGCTGCGGGAGATACCGGGTTTGGGGCAGTGAGGAGTGCAGAGTCTGCGTTGGCTTGAATATTGTGCGAGCTCAAGCTTGTATCCGTGAGTGCGGTTGCTGATAGACCAGGAGAGGGGCCGCGGGCGTAAACGATGGGTACTGCCGAAGTGTAGCTGACCATTTCGGTTCTATCAGTTTGGCTTTCGGAGGAACCATGGGTATCGTTGAGCGATCGTAGACCGGGTCCAAACTCTGTAGAAGCACACGATTGGAAGAGATTTCCGAGTAATAGAGCAGCAAGAGGCTATGTTCACAATACATACCGCTCTTGCGGACCGATTAAGCATGCTGGAGACGACAATGGTCATGCCACAATGTGCAGAACCTGTGGCCTTGCCAGACGGTAACGACGCTAACTGCGATGCCAGTGACACCGAGAAGAATAGTGGCGACAGTCTGAGCTGAGCTCGATGCCATGTTTGGCGAAGAGGCCACGGTGAGGGTAATTGATTGCGAGCGAAGACTAGTGGAGTGCAGGTATTTTGTTTGTTAGACAGTAGCGATGGCAGAGGGAATGGGTTGGTGAAAGCCGGCATATTGCAGCGAAATATACCGAGCATACTTCATTGCTCACTTTAAGCTAGAGCCGCACGGGGCATGTATTAAATGCGGAATGGCGAAGCAGAAATCGAGGCAAAATAAGGCAGACTAAGGCAAGCTCGGCAAGCTAAATAGCTAGCCCCTTCTTCCACCTTGAGCATTATTATGGACAATATATAGGCGGATTATCTCTTGTTTGGGCGAGAAAATGATACAAAATAGACCATTCAAGGCTCAAGCACGGCCAAATGACCGAGAGCCGTTGCTTTCAAACCAGGTAAAAGGTTCGCTTTTGATTGCGCTGCCCACAAGGCTGAGGCTCTGTTCGGCCATTGGATAAGCCCTCCCTCTATAGGAAGCGAGATGAGGTGAGGTAACATTCAAAGTAATGAAGGGATTTCCCAGCGTCCACCAGAAGCTGTTTTTTCAGCTCGCTCATGTTCGGATATTCCTTGCCGAGGCTGAAAGCCGGGAATCAAGCATGTTTTCGCGCATCTTATGGCGTGGGGACCGACGCTCCGCCCTGTATCTCGAGCTTTTTTGTGCAGTACATACATAATCCAAAGATTGAAGTGCGAGAATTCCTTGCAACGAAAGCGAGAGCTCAAATTATTAAAGCGTTATTGTAAAGCTAATGTATTAAAAGGAACCGGACACCCTCAACCATATCAACACCGTCAGACTACCAGAGTCATGGACCAGAAGCACGGACACATGATATGAAAAGGATCAGAAAAAGCCAGGCCCTCAAAAGCGCAGAAGTATTCTTTACATTCCCAATTTATTTGCTTCCTTCCAACAGGAACGGTGGTGATTTGAGGCTAAAATAGCGCTCCGTGAGCGCAGTGGGCCACATCGACTGAGGGTCTTCTGCGTTCAGGTACAGGCGGGGTACTCGTATCATGATATGATCCTTGATCCATTGGATAAGCACCATGGAGAATTCCCAGGCTTTTCGACCGCTGTGACATGATAGGCTTTAACGGCAGGTCAAGCCTATAGTCGAAGCATGACGCGGCAGTGTAGCGTCTTGCAGGAAGCAATGAGGGTTCATAGACTTGCATTGAAGACCAGGCGTTCACATCGGGACCGAGATCTAGTGGCGATATAGATCCATCAGAGCCTGGATCTTGGATTGATTCAGACGGTCTGCTTCCAAAAGTAGACCACACGCGGCCTGATGTTCGGTGAATCGACTCGCTCGTAGAAGAGGATGAGTTGTATAGTTTGCGAGGCTTAGGGGTTGCGAGTGAGGGTTGCTTCCCGAGCTCAAGGTCTGCGAAGGGGGTAAGCTACATCAATGACTGCAAATGGCGCGATGTGCGGACCTTCAGAGACTTTGATATGACAATGGTGAGCATGCCACAATTTCCAGGCTCGATGGCCCTGCCATATGGTGATGATGCTGATGCCGGTAGCAGCGATGCCAAAAGCGATGTTGGTTATGATCTGGGCTTGATTCGATGCTACTGTTGAAGACATGGCTGAGAAGTCGATTGCAAGTACCATTCAAGATGAACACGACAGGAGCGTCGATGTGTTCGGAATGCACACGGCCGGCGTATCAATGCGTTCGAGATGGTCAAGGCCAGAGTGTGGATGTATTCGAAATAACCAGCGTTGGAGTGGCGATGTCTTGTTTGACTCGGTGACAATTGGAGGAGTCACTCCAGATATCTTTCTCACTTGCGTTCTGGCAAGGCTGAGCCCCGATTCTTAGGGGCCAAATTAAAAACATTGCCATCGCGTTCTGGAGCAGTGTGATGTTGCCAATGTATGACAGATTCCCACACAGTCATGACACAAAGATTATTGCGCTCTCCAATCATGCTGCTTGATTGTGCATTGATTGAGGCAGTGATAGTCCCCCAAACCCTGTCGCGTAAACACCTGAGTGCAAGCCTGCATAATATACAGACAAGCGATCGGAAGTAAAAATCGAACTGAACAGCGGCTATACCGCAGAACACAAGCGAAACCAATTGATTTCCAACAATGCCATAGATCCGCAGCAGCGTCGGTAGGATATCTAAAATCTGGGGTAGCTGCGCATGGTTTTTGATCTTGAGAATGATAAGCACAGACCAAGTTTGCCTCGTGGCTGTGGCAAGGGTCATTCCCCAGTCTTGGTGTCAGAATAGTTGGGAGTCTTGGCTGCCTATGCAGGCGATTCAAGGACAGAATACTCTCTAGCTAGGCAGCAATTATGATGCTCGAGCTCGCACTCAAGATTTGAGTTACAAAAAGCGGCTCATCTTGAGCGCCGAAGATTAGAATCTGTGCTCTACTCGATCTCTGTACTGCGTTCCAGGCTTCCTACCCTCGCAACTGCCACTTCTCTTGACAGCCTGCGTTTACCCCAAGCGCACGCCCAAAAATCTTATGATCCATCCCACATGTCGAAATTGAACATCTCGTTGAGTCGGGAATTTACCATATGCAGGTTGATCCGCATTCCCCGGCGGCGTTTTAGCCAGTCAGGTTTCAGATCATAACGCATCCAATTATATGATGTTGCGTCTTGTATCAGACCATGCCGAAGCATTTGAGTGTTTTTACCGAGGATGCAGGAGCCCATCGTCATTGCAGCCAAGAAGAGTTTGGTCCCCATTGATCGTATGTATCGATAGCATAACGCCTCGCGGCGTAACGAACCATTGCCACTTATGATAATCCCCAGTGCGATTCTGAGTCATGCCAAATCCGTTCAAGCCTCGCTCTTAGCCATGACAAAATCTTTCAGACCCAGCTTCTGAATATAAGAAGATGGTCTAAGCCTCGCCTTAATGAAGCACAGAATATTCCAAAGTCGGCTCTCGAGTTTCACAGACTATCAGGCCCCGCTCTGACCATTTACAGAGTTGAATATAACACATTCATTCACCATGGCTTTGAAAGGAGTGGCTCCCTGCAGAGTTCTTACTTCATGTTTCGAAACTTTTAGACCTGCCCTCAAGTTGCAATCCTGAGCTTTGTAGGGGTCATAGCCTGTGGATCGGCACCTTATTTTCCTCCCTACCAGCGGATGTGGATCATTGTTTCCGAACCGTTTTAAAACAATTGTGTGATCTTCGTATACGCATAGACCACTTCACGATGCCCCAGCACAACTTCCTCCCCCGCTGCTGGTCAGATCGCTGCCTTTCTTGATCGATTCGTTATCACCCCTTTCAATTTCATTATGTATCCGCAATTCTGCACAGCCCCAGACATCAGCGAATGATCTACACTCTTGCGAGAATCGAGCCAATGCTTTGCCTTTTGCGGAATCACGACATGCAGCTGGCCCAAATGGGTTGTACGCACGGTATCTCAGTTCGTCATCCCCAGACCCCGTGACATGCTGCCCCTGTACGACATTCTCTCTCAGTATACGCGCTACTTCCCTCGCTTCCAATATCTTTTGCTCCACCTCGGGACCATCTCGCGGTAATGATCGATTGCTGTTGAATTTTGAGTATGCTTCGACAAGTGCAGCGGATAGAATTCGGGGGTCGCCTGCAAGGGGGATGAAAGTCAGCGGCCAAAACGTTGGTTGTATTATGAAGGCGAAAATGCGAAGAGTGTACATAGTAGGATGTACCTTGGAATGCGATTCGAGCAGAGCGCAGGACATGACGGTATGCTACTAAAGCCATTGACGCTTGACAAGAAAACGCAACCAGACGCAGACTCTCAAGCTGTGAAATCAGGATACCGGAGAATATTGTTTGGTAGGGATATTTGTTAGCCACATGCTGATTTAGCCGAGGATTACCCTAGCGCACAAAGTCACGCTTGCAAAAATTTCGACTAGTTCCAGCGATGAAATTTACTCTGGATAATAGTGTACTCAATAAAGGAATGGCAGCTGTTCAGGTCTCCTTACCTCTGCCCGTCCTGCCACAAGGCTGGTCCGGCGAGAAAGATTTCAAGGGTATTGGCGAGCTCTCTTCTGCCACCCAGCGAAATATCGAGCCCGTGGGACCTCACTTTCTCGCTCACGCTAGGAGAGTCAGTGACCGTCAAGTCCCCAAGTAAAGGCTCATGATGATGCATTGATACTGACATAATTTGTAGAAGCGTCACCATCGCACCTTCTCTGAAGACGAGCGGATCCAAGCCCAGGAAAATGTCAGGAAAGTCGAGGATGATGATGCTGGGGAGATCAGCGAGCCGGAAGACCCATTGATGCTGCAACGTGACGCCAAAGACTGGAAGGTATGCTGGACCATTACCATAGAGCTACTACACCACTACCCAAACCTTCTCGCTTCCTCACCTTAAGATAAACAAGGCTAAGTAATTCTTAATACAGGGACAAGATCACTACGCAGTCCTCGGCCTATCCAAATACCGCTACAAAGCTACTGAATCACAGATCAAGCGGGCCCACCGCAAGAAGGTCCTCCGTCATCATCCTGATAAGAAAGCGGCCGCTGGCTCTTCCGAGGACGACTCCTTTTTCAAATGCATCCAAAAAGCCACCGAAATCCTCCTCGACCCCGTCAAACGCCGCCAATTTGATTCAGTTGACGAGGCCGCTGATGTTGAGCCTCCCAGCAATAAGCAAGCCCAGAAGAGCTTCTTCAAGCTTTGGGCTCCCGTCTTCGTGGCTGAAGGTCGCTTTAGCAGGTCCCAGCCAGTACCGAGACTGGGTGACGACAACAGCAAGAAGGAAGATGTGGAGGAGTTCTACAATTTCTGGTATAACTTCGACAGCTGGAGGTCTTTCGAATACCAGGACGAGGACGTACCTGATGACAACGAGAACCGGGATCAGAAGAGGCATGTCGAACGGAAGAACAACAATGCGAGGAAGAAGAAGAAGACCGAGGATACCGCAAGGCTGAGAGCACTGGTAGATGACTGCATGGCAGGTGATGAGCGGATCAAGAAGTTCAAAAAGGAAGCCCGAGCTGGCAAAGATAAGAAGAGGCTTGAGAGGGAGGCTGCTGAGAAAAAGGAAAAGGAGGAAAAGATCAAGGCCGCTGGAGAGCAAGAGCGGTTGAAAAAGGAAGCTGAAGAAGCTGCCAAAGCTGAGAGAGCCGTAGGCAAGAAAACGAAAGAGGCTGCGAAGAATGCTGTCAAGAAAAACAAGAGGACTTTAAAGGGGAGTGTGAAAGACGCCAATTACCTGCTTCCAGCCGGACAAGAAGCCTCAGCAAAGAGGATTGACGAAGTCCTGAACGACGTTGAGACAGTGATGGCGAAGATCGAGCCGGAAGAGATGGCACTGTTGGCCAGCAAGCTCAACGGACTAAAAGTAGCGGAGGAGGTAGGGCAAATCTGGGGCGAGGAAGTGAAGAGGCTACTTGATGCGGGAAAGATCAAGGAAGGGCAAATGAAGGTATTGGAGAGCTCGCGTGGGTGATACTCAGCAGCGATGTCGATCCTCGACTTCTGTGACGCTACGCAAGAATTAAAGCGAGATGCGAGAAATGGTATCGAAGTTTGCAGATCGATTCCTGATAGACTTCATAGATAGACGGTCGGGAGACTTCTGCATCAAGATATAGCATCATGAGAGATCCAATGATGATCAACAGAAGGCAGTAAGTATGATCTTTTGCTCTGGTCTCCGAGCCAAGAATGCTTGAAATGCAGGAACGCCAAGTCAGAAGAGGACATGTGTGGGTAGCAGATGAGCATGAACCTGGCCACCTTTAGGGGTGATGGGCGATTAATATGTAAGGTACCTTAGTACATCGGCGCTTATCGAGCAGCTTTGCTCCCTTCATTGGGGTGAAGATATCGTGCCAGATGCCGGAACAAAAGTTCAAAAGAATACCCTCACGAACTCAATTCTAAGCTATCCTTAAACATATAACACGGCAATTGAGGCTTGAATCGGATTTTTGGGAATAAATAAGCATATACTGGTTTTCCATCAGGGTGTTGTCATTCGAGTGCCAATGAGTCAGCTCTTGCGTGTGTCGGTCTGCGGGCTTTTGTACACCTCATGGTAATCTGTTCGCTGTTATAAGGCATGGTATTTCTTCGTTTCCATCGTGGGCACGATTCGTTTGTCACATAAGAGCATCCCTGTAATCAACTCCTCACGCCCTGCCCGCTAGTGAAAGAAGCAATCTTAATCCAACGTACTCCCACTAATTCCTCAGCGCCCTCAACCTCTCCCCCAAGCCCTCCTCCCTCTCCTCTTCCGCCCCAACCTTCCCAGCAGGCACACCCGTCTCTGGTGCCTTCATCTCGGCTCCCAACTCCACGCCCGCTTCATCAGCAACCATATGCATAAGCTTATCCACATCATCTTGCGGTGTGCCAACAGCTGTAGCCTGGGACGTTGCGTTCTCGTAGTATCCCGTTGCGACATCGAGGTCTTCGAACTGGGTTTCGAATTTGTCCATTACTGCTGAGATCTAACCATAACCTCTATCAGTACCATAGACAACGAAGGTAGCGTGGGCTGGCTGGCCTACCTTCTCCAGGTCCATAGCTTTCATAGCGCCCTCCATGCCTCGTACTACGCCTGCCATGCTACCTGTGACTTGCCTCATCGTCACCGCTGTCTGTACTCTGCTGGCTACAGCATCAATCCTTGAGCCCAGTCGTAGGAGGTTGACCTTCTCATTCTGCTTTCGTATTGCGTTTTGGGCGTAGATCTTGGCGATGTCGGGGTGATTCTGTTGTATTGCCTGCAGATTTTGTGTTGATCAGCCAGAGCACAGAGATCGTCGAAGACTCGAAGCTGAGCGCATGAGGCATGGAGCGCCCTCGCACCCAAAGGAAAATTGCGGACCTTCTTGAGCTTGTTCTTCTCGGCTGTCTCGTCTTTGCCTGCTTTCGCGGCTTGTCGGTTGAGTTGTTTGGCAGTAAACTGGGACTAGATGTTAACGGGCTTGCGCATTGGCAGGCACTACTGGAGAATGTCCGTACCTTCAAGTTGAATAGCGACTAGAGAGAATGTAAGCATGAGCCCAATCGTGGGACGAGGCGGTAGTACAGACCTTCTCAAGGGAGGCCATTGTAGTAGAAGCTGAGATGATGTCTCGGCGTTCTAAAGTGCGATGTGGTTTTCTGGAAATTGAAATAGGGTATGGTGGAAACTGTAGGATGCTGGTGTGCCTGGAGCTAGTCTTGGCTAAATGACGCTGAGGCGGAGAAAGGTAAGTCCGATCTCCAAGATTCTGGACAAAAGCCAACGGGAGGTAGATCGGTTCGGATGAGACCGCTATACCTACATGAGCCTTTCAAATATTACGGATCTAACATCGAAATTACAAGCTCGCCTTTCCCTCATAAAATCTTCAACTTTGAGCCTGTCTAGATTGACGAGCAGAAGGTTTGCGACGATGATTTCGCTTGAATAATTCTACCTTAGTGCTTAATCTATGACTTCGTAGTAGATTACCTCTTCGCATACCGAGTTTTCGTCGAATAAAATTGATTGTCCGCGAGGTTGATATTTGAAATTCAGCGAGCTGCTGCCCCATCAAGGATGATTATCTGACGAAGATCTTGAAAACGCGACAAGGCCTTCCGCCAATCTGCCTACGAATTAGAACACTCTTTCATTAGCGTCGAGAAATATTACGGGGCGCAGAGCAGCTACAAAGAGACTCACAGAACACACAGAGAAGTGCTGTATTGTGTTTTGTTGATATACACACCGATCTGCCGCCGACGAACGCTATCAACTACGCCAGTCCTGCTAATATTATCTTCTACCGGCTACAGTCCAGGATGGAGGGTACTGGTATAGCCGCTGTACCAATACTGAAGATTGTATATCAATCTTCAAAGCCATCAATATCCGGTAATCTAGTACTAGCGTACCCAGAGCTTTCAACGCACATATAGGCGCAAGCTGCGGTCAATTTATTATCACTCCAAGGCTCCAGATCATGTTCATCACAAAAATGAAAACGGGGTCGCCAAGTACGATTATTATTCGTAGAGTTCGGAGGTCAATCTCAATAATAGTAACTTTGAATACGTGTACTAGCTTGCGTCCTAAAAAGGCATCTGAATGCGCAGAGGCCTGTCCCTGCATACGGCCTCAACGGCTAGATCCGAACCGGCGCCACATCCCGCCCATGTAGTTCCCGGCGAGCCCAGCTAAATCAGTACCACATCGTTTGCCAATTAGGTAGACGTTCTTCACAATGTGTTCATGGTTCATTTGCGTACAGGATGTAGAAATCGCGGCCTTGATAGTGGTATGCGTTCTGTGTGATCGTTGGCAAGTAAGAGGAGAACGGCCTCTACCATTTACTTGACTTCCTCGTCCAATGCTACGTTCCTGTCAGTCAAAACATGTAAAGCCATCTATCAGGCTTTGTTCTTTTATGAGAATTCGATTGCTGTGATAAGTAATTACATCGAACGAAGTACCTTGGGTAGGAGCTAGGGCAGGCTTCACCAAGCACGCAATATCCTGGCGCTCGCTCAGAGGCTCCCTTGGGCTTAAGACTTAGAACGGCTTTCCAAAACTCTTAGGTAATCCTCATCTTTTTGGGCGTAAAACCTGCGGTCCTCCCCAGAAAGAATTGGCGTTGAAAAAGCAAGCTTCCCTGGGTTCTCCGCCAGTCTCCACTGCCAAGCCGTTGGGAAAAGGGTTTACCATCAGAAGCCTTGATCGTTTCTCGCACCAAAGACTAGAACCCGAGATAGTCCACCGTTCTTGAAACGGTTCAATCTGGTCGAAAGACTGTCTGGACGACATGTTGACATGGGATCTGTTCATAGCTTAGTGTTGTTTATATCTGAGAGCATCTTGCGATTTTCCTTCAATTCTTTCAATTCTTCCCTCGCAGTTTTCCCAGAGCACCCTGATGAGTCACAAAAGCCTCTTGCTACCTGACCCAAGAAAAAATTGCAACTTGGGCCCGCCATCTTCCGATGTACCCCACGGATGCAGTTCAGCAGCACAGCACTTAGCAGGCTTCCTGCGTCTGGTTATCGACATAGAGGTGTTCTCTTCGCAATGGAGGCATCAGTTGATGCCCTATTCATTTTCACAGCCTCCCTTTTGTAGTGATTGATGGTTTGCTTGGCTTTTGAATAATTTTGAACAGCTTTCTGAGCATATCCGTGCATTCCCGCCGTGACTTTTGATTTCATAGATTGCGTGATCGTTTGTTGAGATGTTTCCCCTAAACTTTCTGCTCATTCTCTCCGAGAGCTGCCGGCCTAGCGCCCCCTCTGCCTATATAATCCGCAGTCCCCCCCGTTTCCCCTTCTTCTTTCTTCATCGTATGATCATATTGACTATCAACATGAACAATACATCACTCACACACATCCCCGTCCTCGTTGGCACTGGAGTCCCAGCTCCTGCCCGCCAACAAACCCTTGCATCCTTATTCTCGAAGTTGCAAGTCACTGACAAATCAGCCAACCGAGTCCTTCTCAACTCCACTCGGTCCAGGCTTCCTCTCCCCATCAAGAGCGCCAACAAGACCTCCCCAGTCTTGCCGGAGCGCATGCCGAAGTCTCTGCCAACCAACGTGACTCCCCTCACGGCCGCTGCCATCGCCGCCAAGATCGAGCAGCGTCGTCAACGCGTTGTTGCAAACCTCCAGAGACCCAAGCAACCCACCGTCACGGCCAGCAGACCAGTCAAGTCCCCACTGCCAGCCAAAGACACCCATACCCCAGCATTACCGCCGCCAACCTCATCGATGCCTCGGTATGGCTCCTTCCCTGTCCCAGCTCCGTCGTCGATCCAGCCAAACCCATCGATGCCGTCCCGAGTCTGGAGCGATCCCATCCTCCCCCGCGAGCGTACCTACGGCTTCGTCGCATGCACGTTCACTGAAGCATGGCGCCAGCACCAAGACAAGGTCACGCGGACCGATCACATCACTTTCCTCTTCGACATCTCCGACGCCATATGGGATGCCGACACTCGCATTCCCGCTCCTTCGTGGTCTACTAACCCCCCGCCTGCCCCCCGCGAACCGAAACCTGCCTACGTCAAGACTACCCACCGCTTCGCACGTGTCTTCATCACTCTCAAACCGCAGCGTCTCCGTGGCTCGCTTCCCTACTGCCCCTCCCGACCTCACTTCGTTGGTGATGATGGCAGCAGGGTGGTTGAGGACTACAGGCATGAGACCTACTATCAAGGTCGTGGGTGCGATTGTCATGGTAAACCGGTGAGCACCCTCCTTTGCCAATATCATGGCACTCTCCACTGCGATTGCAACGGCACCAAAGACACTGTCCGATTTGGCATTGCTCCCGAAGATTGGGCAACAACTCCAGCCGAGGAGGATGTCAACCCGGCGCGTCCGCGGAAGGTCAAGTTTGCCGATCGTCTCATAACCAGCGTCGTCGAGGTTGAGAAGTACATCAAAGACATCGAGGGCGACCCTCAGGAACCAGACCAATCGACCGAAGCCGATGACATCCTTGCCATCGCAGCCATTGACCGTGCCGCCGCCGACGAGACCACAATGTTCTGAGCGCCACTCACACCAGCTCCCTCGTCTCTTCGTTCGTCGTCGTCGTCTTCGACTTCCTGCTCATTGCCTCCTTGTTCAGCGGCGCAGCGCCCGTATGCCACATGTCAACTGCCCCTCCCCCCTGATGTCACATACTAACTGGCATGGTGGCTGCGGGCGGTGGACTCCGTTCTTTGCAGAAGGCTGAGCAAGGGGGTATCCGATTGGTGGCTCGTCGCTGCTCATCATCTTGTAAGTCACCTCATCATCGCTGCCTTTGACCAGGCTGACAGTCTTCCACAGACGTGCTTCATCATCATCATCATCATACATCTCAGCACAACCCCTCCGGGCAACGATGATTTCCTGCGCGAGAGTTCGGTTTGGCGGTGGTGGGTCAGTGTCACGAGGTCTTCTGCATCACGGTCTTTACAGAAACACCACAGTCTCTACAGCACTTCATGATTTGATTTTTTGCTAACCCTCCTCCAACGGTAAGTCACTCCTCTTGCAACTGTGCCACAATGCAGTGCCTGTGGGGACAGGTCGTAAGCTGCATCTTTTGTGGTAAGTGGTCAAGAGTATCCGCCCTCCTCCACTTCTTCACATCCGAGTCACATTTGTGTTTTCTTCATCTATGTTCTGTGCTACCTACCCAAGACACCCACAAAAACCAAAAAAAATTGAACGTACTGTGAGTAAGAAGCGTGTTGCTGGGCACAACATTGTTTTTTGCTGCACTTTTTTAAAACAATCACCAAAACAATGCCTTGAGTTTGCGCTGCGAGATGTACTACTGACCAATGTAGCCCGAGACGGGGCCTTGCTAATACTCTCTAGCTCGACACAAGCTCATTCCCGAAATCAAAAAACAGTAAGTCCAACCTTCCTCCCCTACCTTTGACACGGCTCTGGCTGATATTTTACTCTACACCACCTAGCTGTCCTCTTGAGATTTGCGATGCCCGCTCGGCGGTGACAACTAACAACTCTCAGGTGGCCCGTGTTTCACCAGGTGGCTCGTGTTCCACCCTTTCTCATCAATCACACTGTGATCATCGTAAGTCGGCTTCTCTCCGAGAGTATTGAAGTCGCACAAATTTTTGAACAAACACTGCTCTGACGTCGCCGGCCTTCCACTACTGCTGGCGACAAGAGTTCTCCACGGGCCTCATGCACCCTTCTTCAAGCTTTTCAGTGGCACTTTGAGACCAATCTGAGGAGACAGATTGGTCAACCAACTTTTTGAACAATCGTATCTTGGTCATGACCTTACACTACCGTCATGACTGATACATTTTTTTTGGCCAGCTACGAGATCCACCTGTACGCGGTGCTGGCTACGAACCTGCTGCCCTGTTGGAAGGCCTCCAATTTAGGTGTCAGCAGAGCCGAGAGATCTCAGGTGAGTTTTTCGTTGGTCTGTCTTCCTTGTGGAGGCCCTCGAAGGAGATAAGTGATTGCAATTCTGAGGGTGATGCCACTTTTGGTGCATGTTTTCAGCCTGTGTTTACCGTTGAGTGAGCTTTGGAAGAAGTTGTTGGGGCGGAGTTGGAGGAGGTTTTTTGGGGTGACCTGGGTGTGATGAAAACAGTCAGCGTTAGTTGAGCTTGACGTGGATGGTGTGCAGCTTCGATGGCGGAAGATTCATGTAATTCTTGCTTACTAGATTATTCAAATCCTTCTCTTGTCAACTAAAATACCGTAGCTAGCAGAACAGATTGCCTTGGTATTGAAATGATCAGAGATGTCAACTACCGAGGCCGCAAAGCTTGATATCCTTCTTGACATGATTGCAGCACTTCTGAGCCTGAGTCGAATTAGGGAGCCACTGGTGGGTCCAGTATCTACTTGATGTTCAGATGCTAGTACGCCGGGAGTAGAGCCCTTTCTATGGCTGTATACAGCTTTTGGGGCTTGACTGCAACTCTTGATGCAACTCTCTAGTCTAAGGTGTAAAATCCTTTCTCGATATCCCTAGGAGCAATGGGAGGGTTTTCGCTTTCGTGTGTAAAACACTGTGTGTATCCCTAGCGCGGCTTGTGTCCGCGCCTTGGCATTGATATTCCTGCGGGATCAAGCACGACGGAGCCTACCCGTTTCGCCGATGGATCACTACTAATTCTCATTGTTTCGTGAGGAGACCATATATCGGAATACTGAAGATACAACGCGGCATCTGTGCTAGCTTTCCGCGCGTAATTGAGACCACAATGGCCGAGACACCACAGCTACCTAACAGCTCAGCAGCTCCGCTGCCCGCAGCCCGCATAGAGGATGAACATATTCCCGCGGTCTCATCTCCATTGAATCCTGACGCTGCTGCTTCGCGAACCCGTACGCGAGAGCAGCGGGAAAAGAAAGCTGTAGTATCCCCAAAAGTGGACGCTTCTCCCAACCTTACTGACATTGTCATGCAGACGTTGAAGAAGAGAGAGCTCGCTGACGGCGAGACTCAAGGACCTTCGAAGAAAGCCAAGAAACCAGTGAAAGATCCATCCGTCCTATCGCCCATCAGATATCGACTACCTTCACCCAAGCCTACGGATTACGATCCTCCAAAAGCACCAACTTTGATACTCGCGTCGGAAAAGGCTGGCATGCCATTCTACGAGACCACTGAGCATGTCTTCAATAGAAAGTCTTTCAGGTATACCAATGCCATCGTCGACCCTGCCTTCCCCTCGTCTCAATACCATCGGTCATCGGAAACAGAACCATTTGGACCACGGATCGACTTCAAAGATGCTGGCTCTCATGTTGTGTTCGACAACCAGATGATGGCGGTCTCAACAGAAAAAGGTTTCAGGATGGCAAGAGCGAATGTTGGAGCTCGAGAAGGGCGATACTACTGGGAGTGCAGGATCTTGAGCGGCATCAAGGCTGATCCATTGGATAGCGAGGCAAATGGCCATGTAAGGGTGGGCTGGAGTCGGCGAGAAGGATCGCTCGAAGGTCCTGTTGGCTATGATCCCTACAGCTACGGAATCCGAGATGTTGCTGGAGAGAAAGTGCACATGTCGCGGCCGAAGGCTTTTGCAAATGCGGACTTCTGCGAAGGAGACGTCATGGGTCTGGAGATAATGCTACCTTCCTTAGCGTTGCACAGGAAGGTCGTAGATGGGGTCTACAATAAAGCTGTCGACGTGGCCGACGACCTAGACCTTGCCTCGTCCAATGATTACATGGACATAATCAGGGACAGGTACATGACTCTTCCATTCTGAGTCTATGCCATCCGTCAATGCTGATTTGAATAGGGTTCCGATAAGATACAAGACTCAACTTTACTTTGAGCAATTCGAGTATGCCCCAACGAAACCTGTGGAAGACTACATGAATCCAGCCCCTGCCATTCTGGCGACAGCTACGCCTGCGCACACAGATCCTCCAAGTCCGAACCATCCAGAGCCGTCGCTACGCACTCTTCCTTTTTCCAGCATCAAGAGTAAGCACATCCTGACTTGCTCATAAATTGCATCGCTGAGTCATTCATAGTCTACAAGAACGGCGAGCTCGTCGGCACACCCTTCACAGACCTTCTAGCATTCCTACCTCCAGCCTCTAAGCCTCTAGCTCAGTCAGGTGCCCGCGATGTCGACGATGGTACCCTAGGCTACTATCCATCAGTGTCCGTCTTTCGAGGTGGTGCAGCGGAGACAAATTTTGGCCCGCGCTTCTGGTTCCCCCCTCCAGAGCTTGGTGAAGACGTTGAGATGGCCGACTCATCAGACACTAGAATGAACCCGACGACAAGGAAACACATAGCTGGCAGTCAGAGTCAATTGCGACCTATCAGTGATCGTTTCAATGAACAAATAGCAGAGGACGTCACGATTGACATTCTGGATGAGATTGATTTCTGGGAGCAGGATGGTGGTGAAGCGAACACTGTACTGGAAGCTCCAGAGGCTTTGGCGGGCACTGGGGACGCTGGAATCAAGGAGATTGCGACAATATTGCAGGATGATGAATGAATATTATTTCAGCACTGCTACAGCGCCCAGCCTGCTGCGCATCTCCGTAATCAGTAAATGTAGCATTGATATGATTCGAACTTTCTAGAAACTCACCCAATGTCAATCCATTCTCCATCAAATGCACGCACGCACGCCCAAAATATCATCTCCGCCCACTCATTTCTCCGCACGATCATTTCTTCCCGTCATCTTCTTCAGCGTCAGGGTACTGCTATGACTCAGTGAAGCTCTCAATATGGGGACGAGTGGTTATACGTCTTTCTTCTCCCCGTGGGGCTTCTCAACGTAGGAGATCGAGATCGAGGCTTTCAAGGACGTCGAGTCTAGGAGCTTGTCTCGTTCTCTCGGAGATGTTGGAAGGTCTGAGATAGTAGTGGACGGGTCGTTGCCCTTTTCGGACGATTTGTCGTCTTTAGGCTCGTTGATGGGCAGGAGAGGGGGGTCTTGGTCATCCATCTTTGCGAAGTGTCGGAGATGAGTCGTTGGTAAGTTTGGAGCTCGTCATAGAGAACGATGAGCGACGCCATTGCGGAAGAGTCATGTCGTCGAAAGTGACTCGAGGATGCGCTGTGCAAGGATGAGTAACAAAGCAATGAAGGGAGACCTAGCCCCAATTGAGGCTAGGATGACAAGGTTGTGCGAAATAGATCCAAGCACTCTTCGAGAGCACTTAGATGAATGTAGCATCTCACACAAGCGGTACGATGTGCAGATATAAGGGTATTAATTAATATATATGTTTAAAGGCTGCTGTATTCTTGGATGAGACCAGGACAGAGACTTTGACTCAAAGATCCTCAATTTGAAAACAGAACGAACATCAAGACTGAAAAGGTTGAAACTGATGTACATCCCTACAATGGTATCAATTCAGGGAGAGAGAAGGGATCACATCAAACCACAATCAGCATGAAACCTAATGGAAAAACGAACGTCTCATAGGCATTACCCGAAATCCAATCTTTTGCTCTTACATGGAAGTCACCATGTAATGTATGCAAGACGATAACTTCTTTCTTTGTTCTTCGGTTAAGAAAGGTCTTTAGCGTTCTCTTTAGCACGCTACTAAGCGCAGACTATATTCACGGAAGCCAGATTGAATAGGACGTCGAAGCCACAGCTTCGCAGAGAAAGAACTTTTCATTGAAAAGCAGTGATTTGGTCAAAGGAGAGGTTCAACAAAGAGAATGCAGCTTTTGAAAGTGTCATCAAGCTGGATTCCATGAAAGACGAGATATTTGTTCATTTCTTATGTCACTCAAGCCAATGTCTGTGGACAGTGGATCTACATATCGTATGAATGCAGTCACAGAGCACAAAGATACAACTACTGCGTGATATTAAAGTGAATTATAGAAAATTAAAGAATGACATCGTGAGAGGTGAACTCGTGCTCCCTGATTTAGGTTTAGCGTGGGCGGCAGCGGCAGCAGCAGCCAATCATGTACAAAGTCTCTAATCTCTAAAGTACGCTATGTGCTCTGCATCATTACACCACAATGGCATGATTCTTCTAAGGAAGGATTTGCAGACGAAAACTTCTTCTAGAATTCATTCTGTTCGCGCAACGACCAATCTTGGCCCAACCTATCTCATTCACAGCCATGATATCCTACTCCATCCGCAAACAATTCTAGGGCACTCTCAAATCTAAGTTTTGTCTTTGAGTATCACTATGATGGGGCTGTTGAGCATGCTCCCATGTCTGGGCAGCTATGTTATATGTTAGTCTTGGTCCTCTGGAGTCAATGACTAGGAGCAATTTCATTGCTACAAGAACCATCACTCGTTCTGGCAAGGACCACAACTCACATTGGACCACAAGCTACTACCGATATATTCTTTGGACTGAGCTGTTGGCTCATATACAACTGTAGCTTGCTAACGACGTCGTTTTACCAATTATCTTGGTTGGGTACTTTTGGATCAAACCTCAAAATTGAGATTAATGGTAATTCTTGCGACTCCCCAAAGACAATTCGTCAAAAAAATATGGCAGTTGTAAGACTCACAAATTCTAGACATTATTAGGCATGTCTATGGAAGAGCAAAAACTCAGATGACAAACCCTCAAGCTTAGTCGTGATGAGGTCTTCAACATTCTAGGCTGACTACGCTCTGTGCGTGCAAGACTACCCACCTACTCTGAAACCCAGCCTGTCGAGCCATCACGTGTGCTCAATTCCGTCAAGAATTCACAACGTTACCAAGAAACACCACTAGGACGGCGCAGTAAGCCGCTGTGCCTGCGAATATCTCCTGCCTAGCACATGGATTAGTAACACATTCGCGCACGTCGTTGAGATCTCGTACCTTTTTGCTTTTGTCCCCACATGGAGCATGCCAGCGAAGAGGATGGTGAAGGCAGAGACCACGAAGAATTTCAAGCCATTGTTACCCTTCACCAAGAACAGTATTGACGTGGGCACTATCAACAGTGCTACGATAATGAAGGTGAGAACGAGTCGTGTGAGAATGTTGATACGATATCCGCTGCGCAAGTGCAAGTACTCATCGTCACTTTGAAGCCGTTGTTCGGGATCGGTAAGTATACTCTGTGACAGTAGTGAGCTACATACTGGGGCGGGAAAGGTCGCATGTTTTGGATTGTGCATACGTTGCGTGGTAGACCCCAATCTAAGAGACGCCCAATTGCAAGGTCAAGCCAGCTGAAATCTGGTAAATCTGCTAGGGCGATGAAGTCTTCTCCATTCTCCAGATACTTGTTCTCATTACGATATAGGGGGTTCTCGTCGGAGACCCAGTTGATGAAGCTTCTCCTGTTCCGTTTAGCTGGAGGTTCAATCTTCAAAAACATCTGCATTCGACTGATAAGGTCGTCTGCAGGAGACTCTCAGTGTCAGCTCCTCTTCCCGGGATATTGGGCCACTGACCGTATTCTTTGAGCTTGTTGTAGATTGTGTTCATGAGTGACCTGGACTTCTCAAATGAGGGTTCATCGCACACGTCCTTGACAATCCGTGTACTCAATACCTTGGGGCATGTCCTTGCAAGCTCATCGTCTTGGGTCATGAGAGCTTTCTCTAATTGCGCAAGCTCTATCTCTCGATCTAAAAGCAACCTGTTTCGAAGGTAGCTAAATTCACGATATATCACAAGGCTAACGTCCGCATTTATCAAGGCTGCCAACTGTGGGAATCCTCTTGGGTGGTCATCGACTTGAACAACATTTTAGCCAGAAGACTTTTCTGGGTAAGAAAAGATATATTATTACTTCGCTTGATTGACCTTTCGCATTCAACAGGCGCAGAAACTTCGGGAACGGCCTCATTTGCACTTGTCTCAGATCTTTGCTCGTCACCATGGACTTGCGCATCGTTCGATCCTGTAGTAGTGGCTGGAAGCGAAGGTAGCGTCAAATCCGCTATTTCTATCGTAATCGACATCCTACAGACTGCTGTATCATGTTCCAGTATCCTCGAAATTCGGCGCTTCCACAGTGATGATATTGACGTCTTTCTCGAGGAAAATTTTTGAGCCGCACTGGACTCCAAAGCTGAAAATCAAGAATTTCGGACGGGCAAAGTTGCAACACATGCTTGAAAGCGATTCGTTGGGATATCGAAAGATTGGTTGATTCTCGGGTAGCGACATGGTGACCGGGTCCGGTGTAAGCTGCAGAGTACATTGGGCCCCGCATGATATCTAGCCTCCTAACATGTGCGACTACCATTTGAGTTTACCAAAGTCTTGAGTCCTGCGAGTAACCACCGCCCATCTTCTTTCAATTACCAAAACCTACCGACGAATGGTAGCTCAGCTTCAGTGAGAGTATCGTCATAGAAGGAATTGATGGGAACAATACACGGTAATCGCATAGAAGACGTTGAATCCATACTGACACTGATACGCTCGAATTAAAGCTGAATTGGTAACATCGAAGAAGCTTCGATCCCACGCATTAGCGACAAATTGATTTGGATGGCAACGTCACAAGTCCCTACCCTAGAATCGTCCTGCTTCCGTTTTCCAGGGTTCAAGTTCTCCTTTCGTCACTCCATCATGCTTTACTAGAGAGCACGCACGTTTCACGAATATAGGAAAATAGACACCCTTCGGAACTTCCTGAAAGTGCCGTCATTGCGTAGGCTGCGCTGCGCATTCTCGTCTTGCAGGATGCATTGGCCAATGAACGTTGAGTAATGGCAGCCTCTCAACAAGACCCCTGCTAACATGACGCTCAATTCACCTCAGCGTGAAGAGACATCCTGCGGACAACTCGTTAGGTTTACAGTTCTGTAAGGTGCGCGTAGGTGCATTGGAACACGCTTCTAGTGCCTCCATATGAGGGGAGTTAGCCGCTTTCAATTCCTTCTATACGTTTGCGAGGCCCAATTGGCTCTTGACGAGTAGTAGGTCAATGACTTTCCGCCCCTAAACGTCGCTGATCGATGTGGTCTAACGATCGTAGAGGTTTAAAATAACAGATTCTAATCTATCATAAGTAGCGCAGAGCATAGAAAGGCATCTTGAATGAATGAGTGGAAAACAGTCTTAGCACTCGTTGAAGCATTTCAATTGATCATGAATGGGTATCACGAGACTCCGCAACGCCTACCATTATCCTCAAGACTGATTGAATTTCGAGGTCGCCTTGCTAAACAATTCCTGCTGTTGTCGCAGAAGCTCTTCTTGAGAGAAGCCACTTTGATCCATCTTGTTTGTCTTCTTCTCTCGTGTCTGTCACCAATTACATTAGTGTGGGTCGTCCTCCCTGGGCCGAAGTATGGTGTAGCTTACTTTCATCGTCTCCTTCATCTCCCCAGCACTAGCCAGCACCTCTCTCACGTATTCCGGAAATCCTAACTCCTTCAATGCCTTGTCAATATGCTCGGTCGCTATCGTCTTCTTTTGCTCCTTCTCTGCGATCTCGTTCGCTTCTGAAGATATGAGAGTGATGAACTCCACGCAGCAATCTATGAGTAGGTCGCGCGCATCTTTGCCAAACGCTATGGGACCTTCTGAGTCAGGTGAGGCGAGGATCTCGTTGATTATCTTTTGGACGGTTGCTAGGCCTGTTTAGTGTGGTACTCGTGCAAGAGAGGCTTCTGATTAGTATTGCCGCGTACCTTTGGGCAAGCTGAGATCGTCAGCGCCTGGACGGAAGTCAGATAGAGATACAGACATGTCTAATGGAATGAATGGTAACTTACCTCCAAATTCTCGGTCAGACATCTTAGCCAAATATCATTATGGTTGGAATGCGAAGTGCTGCACCACCGAGACCACTCGACAGCTCGAGGCCTGGAGCTAAAGCGCGCTTGCGCCTACGCGGATAAACTATTCTCCCCGCCCCCTCGGCCGAGCCTTCCCTTTTCTCTCATGTCTTTTTCTCTTTCTACAGTCTTCCTTCTGTAATGGCTAGCACACACACTCGACAGAGCTACGAACCTGATGCAGACTTTCATGCTATGCCGTGACCATCATCTAATTGGCTCTTGCTGCTGAGCAGAGGAACTATAGGCCTCCTACCCTAGCCCACCTTTCAATGATCGAGCTGTAAGCTTCCTTTCCCAGATTCCTCCCTGCATCCAATACTATCATGATGAACTTCGTGTCGCCCCTATCTTACAAGAGCTTCGGCTCATTTGAAGACGTACCTGTCCTTGCCAAACGGACTTTCTGATTCATCACACTTATGCCGCCTACTTCTACATAGTCGTATCCATAAAGTAATATCTAGAGCTAATTTGATTACACAGATAGCAATATAGCTGCGCTAATCCAAGCGCCAGATGGTTGGGTCAGAGATCTTTCGAAAGGGCATGCTTCATACGTGAGCCTCTCCATACCTTTTTCATTCTTGACTGCCTAACATGATGAGCAAAACATGTACTATCAAATACCGATCTACAATGACGAACCAAATGGTTCGATTACCTGACAAGAATACACATAACTTCGACGTCTTTCCATCTCCATCAATATTGAGGACTAGCGCTGACCGGCTGTTGGTGTAGGGCTAGACGCTGTATGACCTGATACTGGAGAGCTCTCCACGAGAGGTACGGAGAACTGCTGCCTTTCCTAGGCTTTCTAACAAGTATTCCTACTGGCAAAAGATGACCAAACATATTTCATGCTAAGTCCAAAGAGTGCATTCTCGCTGAGGAACAAAGTATTTTCATCTTTCGGCTGATGCCAAGCACTTTGTTTAGCTACATCGTCTTCACTAGTTGAGAAGGCCGAAGCTAACATTGTGGAATACGCTTAGTAGTATTGTGACTGGTCTTTCACGTATCCCGGTAACGCAGCAACTCTGCACTCTCCCAACTGCAGATCTGTGAGTAGCAACTCAGAAAGCGTTTGGTTGGGAACTCACCTAACGAAATTTCCATTCAGCTCCCGAGGAGGATGTAGAACCATCTTCGCCATCACGTCGCCAGGGTCGGATGGCTTCAGCAGCTGGCCCCTCTTATGGAGTCCCAGAAATTTCTCGTTGTCCTTCTCTGTCATTATGGCAGAGTGCACGTCTCGAAGCTCGCGTTGCATCTCCGTATCTACGACACCTGGTCTCACAGATATGCTGGTCACCTCGGGCTCCTCGCACGCTAATTGACCTGCCAGGTGGTTCATTGCTGCTTTGCTAGCACCGTACGCTCCCCAAGTGCTGACTGCACCAATGGACACACCAGATGAAGTGAAGAGGATGCATCCTTTGGACTCATGAAGGAGAGGCAGCGCAGCTTTTACCTATGATGTCTCAGTAAGAAAGGGAATCCCATTCTTTCAGAACTTACGAAAGCGACAGCACTCAAGAAGTTAGTGTCAAATAGCTTCTTCCATTCTCCTACATCGGCATCCTTGAGCTTTGTCACCGGATCAATCATGCCATGATTGACGATCAGTCCATCAAGCCTGCCGAACTCTCTGCTTGCGATGTCCACAGCTTTCGGTGCAAGTGAAAAGTCGCTCAGATCCCCAGCAAGTACTGCGACCTGCTTTGGGTACTTCCTTCCAATCTTTTCTAGAGCGTATTTGCTCCTGGCAATCACGACGACGTTGTGCGAGTTTTGGAGCAAATACTCGGTGATAGCCAGGCCAATTCCTGCACAACGTCAGTCAGAGCACTCAGTGGTTCCGTCAGTCCATCTTGCCTCTAGAAGCACCTGTCACTATGATTGTCTTCGCCATTGTCGCTGAAGATAGGAACCTCGTCTAGCTATCGAGTTTGCTTGTGGGAATGATCATCTCGAATTTGCGTCATAGGCTCGCTAAAAGCCGCAAAATCCGATTAGGGCCTGCCATTTGTTTTTTCCCATGCACCAGATGGCTCGTTTTCTATCGAACCCTCCACATGCTAACCTACGAAAATGTCTACAGTCATCATTGGTGCAGGAATCATTGGAACCTCTACGGCATATTACCTCTCCCAGTCGAAAACCCCAACGAACGAGATACATCTTGTCGAAGCCTCCCCCGAACTCTTCGCCTCCGCCTCGGGCTACGCAGCGGGCTTCCTTGCACGAGACTGGTTCTCCCCATCACTAGCAAAGCTCGGCGAGCTGTCCTTCGATCTACACAAACAGCTCGCAGAAGAAAATAATGGATACGAGCGCTGGGGATACAGTCGAAGTTCTGGGACGAGCCTGGCTGAATCAGCAGAGGCTGGCAATGGCGCGGACTGGTTGAGAGAAGGTGTAAGCAGATCAACTGCTGCAGCAAGAAGTTGTGATACTGGAAGAGATCGACCTACATGGCTGAGACGCCAATCGGAGCTGGATGTAATGACAGATGGTAGCACAACGGCGCAGGTGGACCCTTTGCGCCTGTGCCATTTTCTCATGGAGAGCTGCATTTCACGTGGTGTCCATCTCCACCAGCCAGCTCGCGCTGTTGTAGTCACTCGTAACTCATCTGGCACTCTCTCCACGGTAACGGTCGTAGATACAACCACCCATGAAAAAAAGACGATCCCATGTGACCGCCTCGTCATTGCTGCCGGTGCTTGGTCCTCTCAGGTGCATCGGGACTTATTTCCTAAATCAAAGACGCGAGTTCCGATCACGTCTCTCTCAGGTCATAGCCTTGTTTTACGGACTCCACATTGGCCACCACCTAAGCTCGACGACACGGAGATTGCCAATCCTTTAGTGCGAGAAGACTGTCACGCCGTCTTCACGACCGATGCCGAGGGCGGATATAGTCCCGAGCTCTTCTCCCGCATGTAAGTGCCTTTCACAGCAGAATCTTGCGAGGGTGCGTCTTACCACGCTTGTTCGAGCTTGCGCCAAATCCCTTCTTTTTCTACCCACTAAATTTCCTGAACATTCCAAGTGACTACTTCATCAACTCGCCAAAAAGTTGCTTTCATACCCAACGAAGTCTTAAACATACAAGTGCCTAGTTAAAGAATTTTCATCATGTTGTGTTACTGATCGAACCACCCGCCAAACGTGCACTTCCTTGCTCTGTACCGTCTCGGATGTGTCTTGCTATTGCTCAACACATTTCCCAAGAGGTATACTTACCCGAATTATGCGCAGGCCGGATGGCATTATCTACCTCGCTGGCCTTAATTCGTCAACCTATCCACTTCCTAAAATCGCCAACGAGCGCATCATCGATCCAACAAGCATTGCAACATTGAAGAAGACGGCACACAGACTGCTTGGGGATGACTTCGAAGTTGTAAGAGAAGGCGTCTGCTGGAGGCCCGTTGCCAGTAAAGGTGTGCCGATCATCACAAATTTACCCGAGCAAGGTGTTACTCTTTGCGCTGGGCATGGACCATGGGGAATATCCAACAGTCTTGGGAGTGGCTATTGCGTCGCGAACATGGTACAAGGAGCGGATATGTGGCAATATATTGGCCGTTTGGGGCTCTAGATTCATCACAGACAGTGGGAAGACTGCCAAAAAAAGTCCGTATTCCACTTTCCAATCGAATTTGGCACACATTCCGTGTTCTAGATTCTGTATTCCTCGGATTGCTCTTGATGTTCTCAAAAAAGTGCTATATGGGGTTGAGCCCCCGTGTACATCGACAAGCTTTCTGCGCTTACATTGACTACCATGTTACACGAGGCCCATATCAATTTAGCTTTGACCACTAGCCTGACGACGCTCCATTGGGCGCAATATTAGAAAGAAATACGACCAATACTGCACAATACGTAGCAGTAGCAACCGAAATCTCGTGGCGTTTACCCTTCGTCGATATGCTAAGAAGAACAGCAAATAATGCCGTAAATACAGAGATCAACACCATCTTCAGAATGCTATGGTTTGCCAGGAATAGAAGGATAGCAGAGGGTCCAACCAGTAATAACACAGTGGTCGCACAGAGTACCGAGCGTACTATGACATCAACTCGATGGGAGCTACGAAGCGTGGTCTCTGGAGCGTCCGTTCGTTCCCGCTGTGCTTTGGTCATCAAAAGGTTCTGTAACAGACAAGATTAGTCTTTCCTGAAAAGGCGAAGCAAATGGCAATATCACATACGCTTGGGAGCAAATCTAGCATTCGACCCACAGCGACATCAAGCCACCCAATTTCTTGTTCGTCGGCTAGGGACATAAAGTCATCAACGCGTTCCAGATAGGCCCTCTCGCTGACGATTAATGGCTTCTGATTTTCGACCTCGTTTCTGAAGCTATCATGATCTGCTGGGTGGGGAGGCTTGAGCGCAATAAAGGTTTTCGCTCTTAGGACAAGATCATCTAAAATATTAGAAAGGCAATACTAATGAAACAGGAACATGGGGAGAAAAGCACCGTAGATATTGAGTTTCTGGTGTATCTCGTCCATCAGAGATCTGAATCTTCGTGCGGACTGCATCGAACGCCCTTCGGTACCTTTCCTGGACATGGTCGATGTTACGTATATCTCCGAATCTTCTTTGTCAATAGTAATAAGCTTTTCTTCTAACTGTGCTAATTCGATCTGTTGGTCCAAAAGCAGTCTACCTCGAAGGAAGTCGAATTTCCTATATATTTTGAAGAAATCGTTACTGTTCATGTATGCAGTCAACCGAGGGTAACCCCTTGGGTAATCTTCAACTACAACATAATCAGCTCTGTTGGAAATTATTGACAATCTTGGCCCGCACTTCGCTGGACTAGCGGAGGCCTGAACGTGCGCCGCTCACGCCGACGTTTCATTCGTGGAGAGGAAAGGGTCTTCGATAATCTTTTTAGAAAAGCTCCTTCTGTCGCACCACTCGCTCGGTCCACATCTGTACCGGTACCTGGCTCGATGGGTATGATAACATCTTTCGGCTCGGGCGCTGTATGTAGGTCCGACAGCTGGCCTGAGGATGATGTAGAGGTTGAAGATTCGGACATGCAGACGGATTAAGAAAGAAGATTGGACTCAAAGCCCGCTCTAGAGCTGTATTGCACTTGATTGCGATCCAAGTGAGCGAGGAAGCCAGAAGTCAAGTTTTTCCCAGAGATGCAGATCGCCTAAGTACTTACGCAGTATGTGATAGAAAAGAAAATCGCGTTGCTACACTTGTAACATTTAAGACTGGACACGGTTTGGACTCGAGGAAGGACTAATTTGCCTATCTGACTGATGCTGACGAGGGGCTATGCACGACGAAAACTTATTCGCATTCGAAAGATGCAGGTATCCGTGATTTCTTAGGCTGGTGAGTTCTCAGCCAATCGTGCTCTCATCATCTCCCTGGCCATAACTCAGGCTGTCTTCATCATGCATATGTTGGGGCCATCGATGACTCATGGTTGCAAGATCCTTGGCTCAATAACCCATTCCCGAGACCCCTGACGTGGCCCTCTGCAGTCTCTACTCAGTCTTATCGATCATCAGCACCCAAAGGCCCAAAACGAGACCTCTCAATTTATTTCCTGTCCAAAGACAGTGCCTTATTATGGCCGTTTCAGTGCTATACATGGCTTCCTCTTCTTAGTCGTCTCTCCATGACACTACCGCGTGCGTTTCGTGAGCAATCTCGTCCAATTCTAAGGGCATTTAGCGCCTTTCTCGAATCGGGCAGCCTTATAGTTCGATCTTCAATCAAAAACTCTGGTCATGGACACTACTAGATACCTGTAGAATCCGACAGGGGTTGCGTGCAAGTCAGCCCAATTAAGAAGTTGATTTGCAACACACTAGACGTCCATTAGACGAATAGTTGCTGACAATCATGACTATCTCGCACAACAGAGAAGGCTCAAGTCTTCAAATATTCTTTCTGACGAAAATCATATGCATGCTGGTGATTTAGCTCTACTCCCTTTTTGAGGGCCATACTCGCCTTTTTCAGGTCGCGGTTCCCGATTGCCCACTGTTCCCCTGGCTTGCGTTTGCTCCTTCGTTTGCTCCACTACTTGACCCACCACTTGCCCCAGTACTTCCACTGGAACCTTGAGCATTTTGTCCTCCGCTGCCTGAGGTAATCTGGTTGTCGTTTTCTAGAGTCCCTACCTCAGGTGGATCCTGCAGCATTCAGTTCCAAATACACAAAGGAGGCGACGGAGCAGCATTCGTACCTCGTTTCGCTCATCCTTTGGTAGTATCTTAGTCCCGCCGCTCCTGCCTTTCTTTGTGGTATCGCTCGAGCACATCTCGGTAGTGCAATTGATAGTGTGAATTGTTGTTAGTGCAGTTAATTTTGTGTGAATACTTGGAAGAGGGCAATGTGCTGGATGCAGTGCTACAAGAAAAGGGAGAAGTGTGGTCAAAAACTGCTTATATATGTCGTACATTATGGCTCACCCTCGTGGCATGAATGCGTGGCCACAAACGTGGTGGGACACCGTTTGTGATCGCTGCCACGACATTATCTCTAGATGTATCCAGGTTTATATCCAAAGGCACATTCGACGATAGGGGCGGTAGCATCTGTTCAGAGTTCAGTGAAGCAAGGAAGAGCAAGAAAACATGAGTATAGTCGGTCAGATCGGATGGTGAGATGTGTCGTACACTCAGATTGGCAGTTGTGTGACATTCTTTGCTGGCTAAATCTGCTTATAAAGTTTTCGATAAAGCTGACCTGGCAATCTCGATTGATCTCCGTTGCGAGACTTGTATCTATCGTTCCAACACAGGTGGCAAAGAATGTTCCGGCCCTGGGCAAGTGATCGGCTGGCTTTTCGCATCATCACAGATTTGATTCAATCAGCATACCTTCGACTGCGATGGGCACGTCCCAAGTGTCACGTGCCACAACTAGCAGAGACAATGCTCCAAAGAAAGGGGGGCTGGATTGCATCTTTCTATACTCACCTCCTCCAATATCACAACCCTTCTGTGCTCAACAATACTTACGATACTCCAGATTCTGTGACTACTGACCTCTCCAACCACAAGTCTGCACCCACAAGAGGTTGCATGAGCAGCCAAATAGGCATCAAGCCTAAAACCAAGAACGAGATAGGGTGACAGGGACGGAGAAGCTCCAGGGATACACATTTGTACGGTTCTTGGAAATCACAGATCGAGCGAATCACAGATCGAGCACATCACTGCTAGAGATTTGTACCCGACTCCGCCTGGGTCGAGCTGATCATTACCACCGTTACAACCACTATTGATTTTCGAGCATAGAAACCTAGCGGCTGTACCTTACCCTTCGCGTCGGCACTTACGTTCACGAAGCGACAGGTATCGCTCGTAATACTGGGTGCGCATGTAGCTAAGATAAAAGTTTTCATATCGCTTACAACGTACATAAAGGTAGGAGCTGTCGCTCATTTTCTAGCAGATTTGTTCCATCATATGATATCAGCATGTTGTTCGATCGCAGAATACTAGGTTTTGCAGGTGCCGCCCTGGCTGAAGCTCTCTCGATACCAATCGATAGTGCACGTCCCATAATCAACTCTTCCATCAGTACCCTCAAACCAGCAAATTGGTCACCATCTTGCGTCAACACGGCCCATTATTCGGAGTGGGCTGGCAACTTTGACTTCAATGACTGTGCCAGTGCATTCTTGAAGCTAAAGAGGACAGTAGCTCCATATGCCGACGAACAGCGTACATTCTTCTCGCGTGAACTCGTGCCAGCCCCGCCAGTTGGCGGATGGGGTTTGCCAAGCGGTATTTCAAATGGTAGGTAGTATTACATAAGATACGACTGCCGCAAGTGCCTCTCATCTAAGAGTGTAGCCATATACTAAGCCCGCAATCACATAGGCAGCTGCGCTGTTTTTGCCCGCATGGCGGAAGATTTCGGCGACCACACGCTTCCACTGATGGTCCCTGGTCCTCTGGGGCCATATTTCCCTACAGGGCTCTCGTCTCCAACCGAGGTCACTGATTGGGATACCATTACAGCGGTTATGGCGGACTTGATAGAAATTTGCGTCACTGGGAACATTAGGCCTGGTTGGGCGATTCGACGGAGCGATATTGTTGTGGTTGTGGCGCCTTTGGACAGCGACTTTCGGAGACGGTGGTGGCCTTCGGATATGGAGCTCAATGGCACGGAATCAAACGGCATGTTCAGCGTGGAATAATGCTGAGCGGTACGCGTTTGAGCTTGGAATGATTGAGCAGAGGCGGCGAAAGACAGTCAAAACCCCATTGAGATGGCGGCCATGCGTTCATGCAATAAGTGATACTATCTCAAGCTTACTCCACACTCTATCTTTCCTCGTTGATGTAAGCTCCACACCCGATCAGAAAGCCAAGATAAGCACGAGCTCCGAGCTCCACATGTCCCTAAAGCCGCCCATCATGAGCAAGGTAACACAACTTCCTCACGCTACGCCGCCACCTTTCGGCCCATTCAAGGTGCTGAAGAAAGTGTAACTTCTTTGTTAGCCACAGTTCATACTGGTTTCACATCCGCGCTCTATGTGGTTTTGGTTATGATGATGTGTAACTCAAGGCCCCAGCCAGACGGGCTCTATTTACTCATCGTCCATCGAATTTTCCCACGATATTCGCGACATCAAGTGCTAGATCGTCATCACCATATTGCGTAAGCACCTGTAGACCTATCGAGAGGGTCTCATCCAACGTGCGAACTGGTATGCTCACAGCGGGCAAACCAGCTAGACTGGCAGGAACAGTTAAGACGTCAGCGCTGTAGCTTCTCAAGTGATCTTTTGTTGAAGCAAGGTTTGGTGGCAAAGACTGGGCCGTCGGAGCCAGAACGATGTCAACTTGGGCAACAGCGTCGGTTGATCTGGCACTTCTCGTGGGTTGAAGCAGCGGGTGTGGAAGCGCGAAGACATTGTTGAAATCCTGTTGTACCAGTCTACGGACTTTCTGGGCCTTGATGAAGTAATTGTCGATGGCTGCTGCGCTCAGGCTGTAAGAACCAAGCAGTATCCTTCTCTTCACTTCTGCTCCTAAGCCAGCGCCTCGTGTCGCGGCGTATAGAACATTGTTTGTGTCTTCACGACCGCCTGATTTATTGCCATAACGGACACCGTCATATTTTGCTAGATTTGAGGCGGCTTCTGCTGGTGCCAGTACATAGTATGCCGAAAGTGCCATTTTCGTAGCTGGCAAAGATATCGAATGTATCGAATGACCCATCTCTTGAAGTTTTCGTAGGGTTTTAGACCACGCTTCTCTGACGATTGGCTGGAGCTCTTCGGTGTTGTACTCTTGAGGCACCCCTATGCGTAGCGACGGCGTGCCTGTCCATTGGAGCTGGATCTTGCGCTCCAGCAAATTTTGCGCTATCTTTGAGCGACTGCTCGATGGGATCGAAGTGGGGTCTCGAGGATCGTAGACCTTTATCACATCTAGGGGTCACCTTAACCCAAGGATACTCAATCCAGAGAGGGAAATGCTCTTACCAAAAACATCCCTTGCCATCGAGCTGTCCTGCGCTATTATACCAACGGTGTCTAGAGAATTGGCATATGCTATTACACCCCAGCGAGATATCATGCCATATGATGGCTTGAAGCCCAGAATGCCTGTGTATGCTGCAGGGAGTCGTACAGAGCCCCCTGTATCTGTTCCCAAGGCCCTAAGATGGTGAGCCTTATGTGTGCATTCTCATGCTTCTCAACGTACGCGTCACACTGTCCAGTAGCCACCGCTATTGCACTACCACCAGAACTTCCTCCAGCTGATAAAGCCAAAGCTTCTCTATCCTGACGATGCATGTTTTCGACCGCTCCCCACGTAGAATTAGTAGAATGGGACCTTTTTTAGTTGTCAATCGGAATCTCCCTGGCTTTGAATTAATGCATTGCGTACCCCATGCCAAATTCATCCATGTTAGTCTTCCCGGCAAGGACTGCTCCAGCAGCCTCAAGCTTCTCGATTACTGTAGCTGGGTATGGACTCTGAAATCCCCTAAGGATGGCGGAGGCGCATGTTGTCGGTTCTCCCGCAGTACAGATGTTGTCTTTGATGGCTATCAATCGACCATCAATGGGAGACTTTGCGCCACCTTCAAGCAGTGTTAGACGCCTTACAGTGTCCATAGGAAGGGAGACTCACCTCCTTTGCTGCGCGCCTCCGCTTTTTGTAGGTCGCGTAGACGCTGGTGGGGCAAAGCTCCATCATTGGCGGGCGTCACGAAAGCGTTGAGAGCCTTGAAAGTCTGCTGGTTCGCAAAGCATCGCTCAGCTCTCTGCAGCACGGACATGTACGTTCCCCCCCACTCATCAACAAAGTACATCGACCATGGGTAATAATGTTCTGACTTTGCTCGCTTAGCCGACGGCGTTTGTTGATATCGCCGGCGCCTATTGGGCGGCGACGTCATGGGTTCAACCACAATGAGGCTGCGGCCTAAACATTAGCTATTGAGCAAGCTTGGTCGCAAAGCATCCTCGTTATAGACCCTCGCTATGATTATTTGGATGTTTTACACAATTTTGGTCTTGGCCTCCTCGAATGCAGCACTTGCAGCCCAACCATCCGCCTCTCCGCCTGTTTCTGCGCCTTTGAGAGATCTGCCCTGGGGCCAGCTGAACTTTCTGCACACTACAGATACCCACGGCTGGCACGCAGGGCACCTTCAAGAGTAAACCCTCGCATAATCCTTCCAGCTCTTCGCTAATCACGAGCACAGGCCCTCATTCAGCGCCGACTGGGGCGATTATATATCCTTCTCTCAGCGTCTGCACGCGAAAGCCAATGATGAAGGCGTAGACCTCTTGGTCCTGGATACGGGAGACAGGATAGAAGGAAATGGGCTCTACGATGCATCACATCCAAAGGGCAAATACACCCTAGACATCTTCGGCGAACAAGACATCGATGTCATTTGCTCAGGAAACCATGAATTGTACAAGAGCACCTCGTCTGAGAACGAGTACTACCAGACGGTGCCCAACTTCCTCGGCAGCTATCTAGCTTCGAACCTCGACATCTTCGACCCCAAGACTGGGGAGCAGAGACCTTTGGCGCAAAGATACAAAAAATTCACTACCGAGAACCAAGGCATTCGCGTCCTTGCCTTCGCGTTCCTCTACGACTTCACAGGTAATGCTAACAACACGGTTGTGCAAAAAGTGGAGGACACAATCAAGGAGAAATGGTTTCAAGAAGCAATTCGTGATAGAGATGTGGATCTCTTCCTAGTCATTGGTCATGTCGCCCTTCGGTCCTCAGAATTTGCAAGTATCTTCCGCGCCATTCGAGAACAGCAATGGGACGTGCCAATCCAATTCTTCGGTGGCCATACCCATATTCGTGACTATGCCAAGTATGATAAGAAGGCATATGCATTGGAAAGTGGCCGTTATATGGAGACTATCGGCTTCATGTCTATTACCGGCCTCTCTACTGGTGGAATAACGAATGCTAACGGACCTCATGTAGCACCAGCAGCTTCACCAACTTTCTCACGCCGGTACATCGACAACAACCTCTTCTCATTCCACCACCACACTGGCCTCAACAAGACCACTTTCCCCACTCCTCACGGTCGCAATGTCTCCTCAATGATTGCCAAAGATCGCAAAATACTAAAGCTGGATAAGACCTACGGTTGTGCACCTCGAGACTACTGGACAAACCGTGCTCCGTTCCCCAGCAAAAATAGCATCTTCAGCTGGATGCAAGAAGAGGTTCTCCCAAATATGATCCGTGATCCTGAGAGGAGCGACAACCCGCGAATGGTCCTTACCAATACCGGTGCACTGCGCTTTGATATTTTTAAGGGACCGTTCACCGTGGATACAACTTACAGCGTCAGCCCGTTCACAAGTGGCTTCCGCTTCCTCAAGGATGTGCCATTCAGCGTTGCCAAACGCCTGCTTCTCATACTCAACCAGGAAGTCCCTCAGCTATGGTCTGCCTCCGAATCATTCGCTTTCAAGGCCCCTGAATCCGCCGGTCACGTG
>JAABUS010002357.1_pt1 | contig 36068 bp, 30 predicted proteins | sample 5560161 | NCBI WGS metagenome assembly JAABUS01 (sample SAMN10711885, study PRJNA513376) | rock metagenome | isolation source: Antarctica rocks | place: Antarctica: Victoria Land, Trio Nunatak nord | collected 2016-01-04
GACCATCAATGGCTGACAAAGAGAGATCTCGTGCGCCATTGCGCCGACGTGTGCGGGCACGTGCAGAACAACCGCAAAGCTATCGTCAGCGACCATCGCCGGTGTCACGCCGATCACCCCGTATCGATATCATGAGCTGAAGCATGCGCCAGCGAGATTGCTCGCGTCCGCATGAGCATATCCGGGCGGATGCGCTGGCTGCCGAAAGGCGCTCATCACATCGCTGTCGTCCGGGTCGCCGTGCTGGATGGCTGGCTCAAGACATCGCCACGCGGACAAAGGGCAACCTTGTAGCCCGGCTCTTTTCCACTATCCCAGCTGACCACATCAACAATGGCCGAAAGCCCCGGCTGCCCACGTCAAGGAGGAGGCCGTCCTGATTTCCCAACATCATCCTCGGAAAGGCCTCCGGCCGGGCTCGCTAGCCCTGACCGTGCTGCTTGGCGCTCTCTCGGCAATCCCGGCGCTCTCCATAGACCTGAACCTGCCGGCGCTGCCCCGCCTTGCGGCCGCGCTCGGTGCTGCACCGGAATCGGCCGCTGCGACCCTGAGTTCGTTCATGGCCGGTTTCGCCTTGGCGCAACTGCTGTATGGTCCGGCCTCGGACCGCTTCGGACGCAGGCCCGTGCTTCTGTTGAGCCTCGCCCTGTACGCGATTGCGGGCCTCGCTTGTGCGCTCGCCCCTTCCCTATCGTCCTTGGTGGCGTGGCGAATGCTGCAGGGCGCCGGTGCGAGCGCGGGCATGGTGCTGTCTCGCGCTGTCGTACGCGACCTCTTTTCCGATCCGGTGCAGGCCCGAGCGCAATTCTCCTACGTGAATGCGGTCGGCCAAGTTGCTCCGGTCATCGCCCCTTCGCTGGGCAGCCTGGTTATGGTGGCGACGGGCGGATGGCGGCCCATTTTCGTCGCTCTGGCACTCGCAGGCGCTTTGTTGCTCATCGTCACCTGGGTGGGGCTGGACGAAAGTTTGCCCGCGACCGCACGTGATCGCGAGGCGCTGCGGCCCGGTCGCTTGCTGGCCAACTACGGCCACTTCCTGTCCTTGAAGTCGTGCTTGGGCAACTCGCTCGTGGCAGGGTGCTCCTTCGGTTGCCTCTTCGGCTTTGTATCCGGCTCGCCGCTCGTGTTCGTGGCGGCATTCGGGTTCAGCCTCCCCGCCTACGCCGCGACCTTTGCGGGGTTGAGCGCATGCATCATCGCTGGTTCGTTCGGGGCAGCTGCCCTGGCACGCCGCAGGGCGCCGGCCCGGGGAGCGCCACGCATCGCACTCGTTTGCGTCTGTGCTGGCGCTGCTGCAGGCGTGGGTGCCTTGTCCATGCCCGCGCCGTTCCCCGCCGCCCCGGCGCTGGTTGTGTCGCTCGCCGTCGTCACGTTCTGCTTCGGCTTGGTGATACCTGCGGTGATCCAAGGCGCGCTCCAGCCGGTCCCGGAGATGGCCGGTGTGGGTTCGGCGGTGCTGGGCTGCATGCAAATGCTGGGTGGAGCCGTGTCCAGCGCCGTCGTTGGGGCACTCTACGGCTCCCTCGGAGCCATCGCCATGCCAGCGGTCATGCTGGGGTTCAGCCTGGCCGCGCTTGCCGTTCAGGAGACGGTTCTGCGCCTATCTCTGCTCCCGGATTGGCAAAAGCGAGATCCGGCAAGAACGGTTTGAGCGTAAGCGTCCGGCGCCGACATGCTGACAGCACTGCTCGTTTTGTGGTGCACCTGACGACTCAATGTCAGGAGTTCATGGACGATGGGTGACCGGGAACAATTCTGGCAAACCCATGTCGACGCATGTCGGGTGAGTGGGATTACTCAGAAGGCTTACTGCGAGCGCCATGGCATCGCGCCCAAGACCTTCAGGAAGTGGCGGGCGCGACTTGCCGGAGCCGCCCACGTGATCGCGGCCGAGGGCGAGCCGCACGGGGGCGAGGTCAAAGGAGGGGCTAAAGAGTTGATGCTGTTGAAAAACCCTGAATGGGGCATGGCGCAGCCGGGCACCTGATCATCCAATTCTGTTTCGCGAAAAATTTTGGCGGCTGCCGCCATGGCGATCTGGCCCTACCCGAAGGCTGCGGTCCCAGCCTGACCCGACAGGCTGCAAACTGTCAGCCGTGCCAGCCGCCTCAGGTTCTGCACCGCAGCTGCAAGGTGGAACTCCTCAGCTGCTCCCTGCAACCCGCGCAGCCGCAGGCGCCGCATCCCGAACTGTTGCTTGAGATGGGCGAACAGGATCTCGATCTTCTGGCGCCACCGCTGCGATTGCACGTAAGCCGTGGTGCCGGCGAGCGCCTGGGCAGCCTTGCGGGCCGGCTCGTGGATGCTGACGTTGATCCCGCGCGCCTTGCCGGTCGTGCACTGGGCCTTAAGAGCGCAAGCCCCGCAATCGGCTGCCCGCGCCGAATACTCCCGCATGCCTCGACTGCGCTTGAACCCCGCAAGGCGCAGCGTGTGCCCGGACGGGCAGTGCCAAGCGTCCTCGGCTTCGATGTAGGTGAAGCTCTCGCGTGTGAACATGCCGTTCGTCTGCGCCGTGCGGTCCAGCACCGGGATGTGTGGGTCCACGCCGCGGGCCAGCAGCCAGGCCAGGAATGGCCCCGTGCCGTAGCTCTTGTCCGCGCCGAGGCAGGAGGGCGCGAACCCGAACACCCCCGCCGCCCGCGCCAGCATGGCCTTGGCGGCGACGATCTCCTGGCTGAGCCGCGCCGGTGTCGCTTCCACGTCGACGATGATGCCGTGCGCCGTGTCCACCAGCAGGTTGGTCTCGTAGGCGAACACGCCCACGCCGTGCTTGATGCTCCACGCTGCGGCGGGGTCGGTGGGCGACAGATACTTGGGTGCCTCATGGCGAGGCTCGTCCGGCTCGGGCGGCACAGCCGCGTCAAGCGCGTCGAGGTGCTCGCGCACTGGATGCGCCTGCGCCCCGTGATCCGTCGTCCACGCCTTTGGCACGCGATCACCGGGCAGGCGCTTGTGGCGGCTTGCGTCGGCGTCCACCTGGCTGCCGTCCACGGCCGCGTTTTCGCCAGGAACGAGGCCAGCCTCCACGCAGCGGCGCACAACCTGCTCGAACACGGCACGGAACACGTTGCCGTCGCGGAAGCGGCGATGCCGGTTCTTGCTGAAGGTGCTGTGGTTCGGCACGACATCGTCCACACCAAGGCGGCAAAACCAGCGATGGGCCAGGTTGAGGTGCATCCCGGCGCACAGCTTCCGTTCGGAGCGGATGCCGCCGAGGTAGCCGACCAGCAGCATGCGCATCATCAGCTCCGGATCGATCGAGGGACGCCCGATCAAGCTGTAGTGCGGTGCCATGATGCCGCGGACGAACGCCGTGTCCAGCAACGCGTCCACCGCACGGAGCAGGTGGCCCGCTGGAAGATAGTCATTGATCCGAACTGTGGAGAACACCGGCTCCGCCATGACCCGCTTGCCCATCATCACTGCCTCCATCGCACCATGGAGATCAATGAATCACAGCCACCCGCACCCTCCTAACAGGGGCTGCAGCGCCTTTTTCAACAGCATCAGTTCTTTTGCCCCTCCTTTGGCCTCGCCCCCATGCGGCTTGCCCTCGGCCGCGATCACGCGGGTGACTCCGGCAAGCCGCGCCCGCCATTTCCTGAAGGTCTTGGGCGCGACGCCATGGCGCTCGCAGTAGGTTTTCTGGGTTTCCCCGCTCACCGGACATGCGTCGACATGGGTTTGCCAGAATTGTTCCCGGTCACCCATCGTCCATGAACTCCTGACATTGAGTCGTCAGGTGCACCACAAAACGAGCGACGCTGTCAGCATGTCGGCGCCGGACGCTTACGGATACTGAGGTAGAAGCGCCGCTCATCCTGGGTCGCAGCCCAGGCGTGCACGCGTGCCGTGCCATGTGGGTTGGTCAGTTCCGCCACCACGTTGGTGTCCAGCAGCCAGCCGATCACAAGGCAGCATCACGGCCGAGGTCAGGCTCGCGTTCGACGTCCACGTCCCCAAGGCCCAGCCCTTGCAGGAACGCGACCAGCGGCTGCTGTGGCGCCACGGGCGGAAGCAGGCGCGCCAGCTCCTCGACGGCGATCACCACGACGGCATCATGGCCGCGCACCGTCACGCGCTGGGGACCGTCGGTGCGGGCGCGCCGCACGACCTCGCTGAAGCGGGCCTTGGCCTCCTCCAGCCGCCATGTGGCCCTGTTCGGCGCGGGTGATCCTGTCGGCTGCTTTGCGGGATGCGGCATAGCCCGTCCTTTGTCTGACTATCTGACCAGATAACAGATGGTCTGCTTGCTTGCCAGGGACTGACGTCGCCGGGCATCTTGCACGAACGCCTCAAGAGGCCGCCGACGTTGCTCCGGCGCGGGACAGGACTGCCCGGACCTGCATCGCGCCCCACCGTCCGCCTCTGGCCGTCCGCACGCCGCGTGCATTCAGGACCGCGGCGATGCCGCGCAAGCTGGTAACACCGCTGCCTTGGATCTGCTTGATGACTGGCAGCACGTTCTCGGCAAAGCGTCGCGCCTCCTCCGCCGTGGCGGCGGCCCCTGCCCTGCCGGCCTCGGCCCGGTTGGTGGGATTGCCGAGCTGGGCGCCCTGGCGCTTCCGTGCAGCGAGGGCGGCGCGGGTGCGCTCGGAGATCATGCGCCGCTCCTTCTCGGCCAAGGCGGCGTAGATGTGCAGCATGAACGGGTCGACGTCGGCGCCGAGTTCGGCCACCACGAAGTCCACCCGCTGCGCCATGAGCCCAGCGATGAAGTGCACGTCACGGCTCAACCTGTCGAGCTTGGCAACCAGCACGGGGCCGCGGTGGCGCCGAGCGGACGCCAGCGCCGCGGCGAGCTGCGGCCGGCGGTCCAGGGCATCGGCCCCCTTCCCCGTCTCGACCTCGGTAAACGCCTCGATCACCGCCATGCCGTTTCCGGCGGCAAACGTGGCGCACCGCTCCCGTTGGGCATCCAGTCCTAGTCCGGACCGTCCCTGGCGTTCGGTGGAGACGCGGTAGTAGGCGACGACGGGCTGCATCGGCGGCCAGTTTGGGGCTGTTCCGTCCCTTGTAGCAACAGGCCAAACCACAGTTTAGCTCCTTGAAAAATATGCAAAACCAATGGCATGCACGGGAGGTCTTCAGCCTTGGACACCTAGACTCTGGGATAGCGTCCGTCAACGTCGTGGAAATTGTGTGTAGGTCTGGGTGGCTGTGCGTCGACGGCTGTGATCCGTGTGGCCCGCGCCAAGGCGGTATAGGCCCCTTGGCCTGCCACCGTCCTGTGTATGATCGCGAACCGCGACACTACCCGGATCGGCGTGCGCCCGAGGTTCTTCCAGGCCCACCGAAGGAGGGGCCGCTATGCGACTCAAAAGATTTTTGAAAATCACGAGTTCCAGCAATTGAATGCAGCGATGCCGCAGCTTCAGCTCGTGACGATTGCGGGCGCGTTGTACGGGACGGCGCCGGGACGGCCGGAGTTCATCCGCGCGCTCAAGGTGTTCCTTGCCGCCCATCCAAGCGTCCGTCGGAGGCATGGGACCTATGCCGGCCGGGACCGCAACGTCGGCGCACGTTAGCTGTGACGAAACGGGATCGTTTCCCGCTCACCAGTGGATGGCGCCTGGTTCCGGGCAACTCTGCCTTCGATTAAAGATCCACCCACGATGTCTGAACAACCAGGTCTATTAAGCCTTGGCTATTGTGCTCACTTTTGGGCATCCTGACAGCAGCCGTGCCATTGATCATGGCTCCAGTCCTTGGTGCCGAGCGCATGCCTCCCCTCGACGGCGCTGTGCTCAGTCCGTTGTGGGCGTTGCCATTTTTGGGGCTGCTGCTCTCGATCGCCCTGTTTCCCCAGTTCTCACCCGCCCTGTGGCACCGGCATTTCGGCAAGGTCGCGGCCGCATGGTCGGTGCTGTTTGTCTTGCCGTTTGCCGCCGCTCACGGCATCCCGCTCGTTGCGACCGCGCTGCTGCAGGTCGCGCTGCATGAATACCTGCCCTTCATCATCCTGCTGTTTGCCTTGTTCGTCATTTCGGGCGGGATCCGGGTGCGCGGCAACCTGATCGGAACACCGTCCGTCAACACCGTCCTGCTCGCCCTGGGCACTGGGCTCGCAAGCTTCACCGGCACCACGGGCGCAGCCATGTTGTTGGTCCGACCGCTGATCCAGGCCAATCTGAAGCGGCGCCGCAACGCCCACGTTCTCGTGTTCTTCATCTTCCTGGTCGGCAATATCGGCGGCTCGCTCACGCCATTGGGCGATCCGCCCCTGTTCCTCGGCTTCTTGGAAGGCGTTGGGTTCGGCTGGACACTCCGGCACATGATCGGACCCATGCTGTTGTGCAGCACCGTGCTCCTTGTCACGTTCTATGCGCTGGATCGCTGGATCTGGGCGCAGGACGGTGGACCCCGCCGGTCCGGCCGCGTGCGTTTCGGCTTCAAGGGATGGCATAACCTCCTCTTTCTACTTGGCACCGTTATGGCGGTGCTCGCGAGTGGGCTGTGGCATCCGGACAGGTCCGTGCGCCTGTGGAGCGTCGACATGCCGCTGCAGGGCCTCGGGCGTGATGCGGCATTACTGACCCTGGCCGGCCTGTCTTGGGCCACGACGAAGCGCCGGGTGCGCATCGAAAACGTGTTCACCTGGGATCCCATGCTTGAGGTGGTTTCCCTGTTTGCGGGCATCTTCGTGACCATCCTCCCGGTGCTCGCCATCCTCCGGGCCGGCACATCGGGTGCGTTGGCTCCTCTTCTGGCGCTGGCGACAGCAGCGGACGGCCAGCCGAGTGATGCCAGCTACTTCTGGTTGTCGGGACTGCTGTCCTCGCTCCTGGACAATGCGCCGACCTACCTTGTGTTCTTCAACATGGCCGGCGACGATCCGCAAAGGCTCATGGGCCCGATGACGCGGACGCTGGTCGCTATTTCGGCAGGCTCGGTGTTCATGGGCGCCATGACCTACATTGGCAACGCGCCCAATTTCATGATCCGCTCCATCGCGAGTGAGCGCGGTATCCGCATGCCCTCCTTCGTTGCATACCTCGCCTGGTCGGGAGCCGTGCTGTTGCCCGTATTTGCGCTCGTGACTTTGGTATTTTTCAGCAACTGACCTGAGGCGCGCAGCTCTTGCATGGCGCTGCGCAAGTACTAAATCGTTAGCCATGGAAAAAGGAATTTGTGTGGCTGGCTGCCACGCGCGTGTTTGAGTGGCAAGCGCCCGGGACTTTCTAGTAAAGCCGCTGGTGATCGCTTCCTTTCTCTTGCACGAAAATTTTTATGTCCTTTATCGGGGCGCTGCAGCCCCTCCGCTATGAACGGGTTGACCATGCCGACTTCGGCGTGGTCGCCTCCCTCGAACTCGACCCGGACCATGTCGAGCGCTTCCTTGGTCCCTTGGAGGATATCGCCACTGCGGTCCGCAAGGGCCTGGCCCACGCGGTCTTCACCATCAGGACCGACGATGGGATGATCGGCTTTTACGTGCTGCATCCGGATCTCCGGGATGCCGCCTGCTGGTGGCTTGGCTGGTTCGCCATTGATCGCCGCATGCAGGGCCGTGGCTTCGGTCGGGCCAGCATGGCGCATATTCTATCCAGCCTTCGTCGCATCCCTCATTGTCGCCGGGTCCGTCTGCTGGTCGCGCCCGACAACCTTTATGCTAGGCGCCTTTACGAGCAAGCTTCGTTCCGCCCCGTAGCTATGAGCAGCGACGGCGAACTTGTCCTTGAGGTCAAGCTGTCGGGCACAGTCATTCACGGGGTCCTCCTGGCGGTCATGATCCGCCTTGTCGCCACGCCCGGGCATCGGTGTCATGTGGGGCGGCTGCGCTCGTCGGTCGGACCCTATGCTGCACCCACGATCGGCGTTGAACGCGGGCCGCCGCCCCTTTCAATCCCTGGGCTGGTCTGCACCGTCGTTGACCCGCCTCATCCGCGGTTGTTTCCACTGGGCCTCATCCCGCCGCGGTGCGCTTTCCCTGCTCCGCATCATGTTGCCGCACGGTTCGCATGTGGCTTTGGTCGGGATCCGGGGATCACAGATAAAGAAGTCGTAAAATGTCTTTGGCAATTCGGCCACAGTCGATCCTTTGATCGACCAATACTGGAACTTTCGATTGAGCATTATCGAAGGCCGACGCAACATCACTCGTATGACACATATCGTTGCCAATGATGTTTGTCAGACCCTCTGCCGGGCCTGCCTCCATGTTTCCTTCCTGGGCATGTTTGGGTTGGGGCTTTCCAGCACGACGCTCCAAGCCGCCCACGCCCAAGCGTCTCCGCCGGAGCAGACGGGCTTGCCCAGCAATCCGGCGGTGGCGCCCGCAGAAAAGCCCTACGTGGCCCCGTCCTCGTTGCGTGAATGGGCCAGCAATATCAAGCTCGGCTTTCAGGGCGACGCAGGCATCACGGTCAACACGCTGTCGCCCAACAACCGTCGCAACTTCGGCCAGCTCTTCAACGACAACTCCAACCGCCCAGTCCTGAACCAGTTGCTGCTGACCGCCAGCCGCGACGTGGACCCGAAGGCGACCAGCGTGGACGTCGGGTTCAAGCTGCAGCTGATGTATGGCTCCGACGCGCGGATCGTCCATACGCTGGGCATCTTCGACCAACTCATCCATGACCGCAATCAGCTGGACGTGGTGGAAGCAAACGTCGCCATGCACATCCCAAGCGTGTTCGCGAACGGGCTGGACCTGAAGCTTGGTGTCTATCCGACCCCGCTCGGCGCGGAACTGATCGATCCGAAAACCAACGCCTTCTACTCGCATTCCTATATCTTCAACTACGGCCTGCCCTACAAGCACACTGGGGCGCTCACAACGGCGCACGTTTCCGACCTGCTCGACCTGTATCTTGGCATCGACACGGGGACGAACACCTTCATCGCCTATGGCGCGGGCGACAACAACAACCGGCCCGGCGGCATCGCAGGAGCCGGCCTGAACCTCATGGGCGGCAAGCTGACCGTCCTCGCCTTGACCCATATCGGCCCTGAGAATAGCAAGCGCAACACGCCCTTCGCCAACGACGCGCTGCGCTACTACAACGACTTGGTCGTGACGTTGAAGGCTTCGGACAAGCTGACCCTGACGGGCGAGGCGAACTACGTGCGCGAGGACGGGTTCCGGGCCGAGGGTTGGGGCGTTGCGGGTTACGCGGGCTACGCGCTCACCGATACGCTCACCTTGAACGGCCGGGCCGAGCTCTGGCGGGACAACAACAACTTCTTCGTTTCCACCCCCGTTGCGGAACGGGACTATGTGAACGCTGAACGCGGCGTCTTCTCGCGTTTCATCACCGCGCAGCGGCCGACCACCTACTCCGAGCTGACCCTGGGTGTCACCTATAAGCCTTCCGGCATGCCGTCTCAGCTCAGCACAGTGATGATCCGGCCAGAACTCCGCTACGATCGCGCGCTCAACAACTCGCGCCCTTTTGGGGACGGCAACGACCGTGGCGTGGTGACTTTGGCGACCGACCTGGTGGTCGGCTTCTAAACGCACGGGACATATCGCATCGCGGCCTCGCTCACACATTGGGGCGATCTTTCCTCGACGAAGGAGCCGCAACCTCGTTCGTAGCTGATGGTTGGCGGCGTTCTCGGACACTCTGGGCATCGCCTGAGCCTGCTGTCGCGCTGGGCGAGCATCTTTTAGCCAAATTTTATCTGAATGGCGCTCGGGACCAATCGACTCTTTATGCGGTGGGCGGCTAACCCCTTACGCCGTTGGCGCATCGTTTCTGGTGCTGACAAGCCTGGCTTCATCGCGTGCCGCATTCCAAGGTGAACACCATGAGTCTCCACTTGTTCTGAGCGATGTGGCGGCACGCAGCTTGTACGCTGCGGCAGTCCGCCTCTTTGCCGTCAGCCTCTCTACGCCGTCCAATTCGGTCGGTGCGTATGTGATTACCGGACCAGCATCTGGATCTTCTGCGGCATGGACACGACGATTTCAGCCCATCCCGCTACGACCGGTCCCGCGCCGGCCAACCCGATGCGGCGCGCCCTCCTCATCGGCGCGCTCGGCGTCGTGTATGGCGACATCGGCACAAGCCCGATCTACACGCTGCGCGAGTGCCTGAAAGCGGCCGGCGCCACGGCAGCGGAAAACGCGGGCAGCGAGGTCGTGCTGGGCCTGCTGTCCCTGGTGTTCTGGGGGCTGATGATCGTCGTGACCACCAAGTACGTGCTGTTCGTCATGCGGGCGGACAACGACGGCGAGGGCGGCATCATGGCGCTGCTCGGCCTTGCCGCGCATTCCGAGGCCGATCAACGGCGCCGGACCGCCCTGCTCATGGTCGGCATCGCCGGCGCCGCGCTGTTCTACGGCGACGGCATGATCACGCCGGCGATCTCGGTGCTGAGCGCGGTCGAGGGCCTGGAGGTCGCCGCCCCGTCGCTCAAGCCCTATGTCGTTCCGATCGCAATCATCATCCTGGTCGGCTTGTTCGTGGTGCAAAGCCGGGGCAGCGAGCGGATCGGTATGTACTTCGGTCCGGTGATGGCCGTGTGGTTCGCGGTGCTGGCCGCGGCTGGGCTGGTGCAGGTCGTGCAGAACCTCGGAGTGTTGGCAGCGCTCAACCCGCTGCACGCCGTACGCTTCCTATTCGGCCATGGCGCGATCGGCTTTCTGGCCCTCGGCTCGGTGTTCCTCACAATGACCGGTGCCGAGGCGCTGTATGCCGACATGGGACACTTCGGCCGCGGCCCGATCCGGCTCGACTGGTTCGCCGTCGTGCTGCCGGCGCTCGCGCTGAACTACTTCGGGCAGGGCGCCCTCGTGCTCGCCCACCCCGACGCGGTGGACAGCCCATTCTTCCACCTGTTTCCGGATTGGGGCCTAGTGCCCATCGTGCTGCTGGCGACGGCGGCCACGGTGATCGCGTCGCAGGCGGTGATCTCCGGCGCGTTCTCGTTATCGCAGCAGGCGATGCAGCTCGGCCTGCTGCCCCGGCTCGATGTGCGGCAAACCTCGGCCGAGGCGATCGGCCAGGTCTACGTGCCGCAGATCAACTGGCTGCTGATGGTCTGCGTGATCGGTCTGGTGCTGGCCTTCGGATCCTCGGACAACCTGGCCGCGGCCTATGGCATCGCGGTCGCCGGCACAATGGTGATCACGACCGGCCTGCTGGCGCTGGTCGCGCGCCGGCTGTGGCATTGGAGCGTGCCGCTGACCGCCGCGGTGATCGGCTTCTTCATGCTCGTCGACCTCGCCTTCTTCGCGGCCAACGCGGTCAAGATCCCCCAAGGCGGCTGGTTTCCAATATTGGTCGGCGCCGTCGTGTTCACGCTGATGTCGACCTGGCGCCGCGGCCGCCAGATCGTGTTGGAGCGCACCAGCGAGGACAACCTGCCGCTCCGCCAGTTCATCGCCCAGCTCGACCCGGCGAAGCTGCCCCGGGTCGAGGGCACCGCGGTCTACCTCGCCACACGCCGGGAAACGATGCCCTATGCACTGACGGATAACCTGAAGCACAACAAGGTTTTGCACGAGCGTATCGTGCTGCTCACTGTCCTCACTGAGCGCGTCCCTTACGTCGACGAAGCGGAGCGCATGACGCTCGAGCCGCTCGATAAGGGCTTTGCGGAGATGACCCTGCGTTTCGGGTTCGCGGAGGCACCTGCGGTTCTCACAGCCTTCGAGGCGCACCGGGCCGAGTTCCCCTTCGACATCGCCGAAACCTCGTTCTTCTTGGGCCGCGAGACCCCGGTGCCGATCATGAGCCCGGAACTATCTACATGGCGCGAGAAGCTTTACGCCTTCATGACCCGCAACGCCGTGAGCGCGTCGAGCTATTTCCAAATCCCGCCCAAGCGCGTGGTCGAACTGGGCGTCCAGGTCGAGCTCTGATCATGATCCTTAGGCAAAATGAAACTGCGAAGGTCTGCCATGGTGCCACCGGGAGTTCTCCCAGTCCGTATCCATTTGCTCTTTTTATTTGGGAAGCGGGTCTCGTGATCGCAGGTTGCCTGGAGCTCGTCATCGTGTGCGATTGGATCGCCTTGGGATTTCCCTGAGCGAGCGATGGGCTACTCACAATCGCGGCCGGGATCAGGGCCTGAGCAGTGGCAGGAACGGCTGGCTTCTTCTCGTTTCAGATAGGACCATTTTCATGCCGACCCAAGTTGCAGGAACCACGTCCACCCTGGCGGGCCACGGTGCGGGACGGCTCACCGCCGTGCATCTCGACACCTACAACGCCGAGTTGCGCGATGAGGAAGGCTTTATCGGCGACCGCGCCAGCAACCGGGCGTTCAGGGCCATCCTCGAAGACGGGCGCGAGCGCGTGCGGCAAGTCGATGCGGACCCGATCGGTCAGGTGCACAGCAAGGACATCAGCAAAAAGAAGCTCGATCGGCTGATCATGGACGGCGATCCGGAAGCGGCTGGCGTGGTGCTCGGCACGATCGAGGATTTTGCCTCGGAGTTCGCTTCGGTGATCCGACGCTTCTTGCGCTTGAAAGAGTGGCGCGGGACGCAGCGCATCGTCGTCGGCGGCGGCCTGCGGGCCAGCCGTATCGGCGAGCTTGCGATCGGCCGCACGGCCGTGCTGCTGAAAGGGTCAGGTCACGAGATCGACTTGCACCCGATCCGGCACGACCCGGACGAAGCGGGCCTGATCGGCTGCATCCACCTCGCGCCACCGTGGATCTTCTCGGGCCATGACAGCATCCTCGCCGTCGACATCGGCGGCTCGAACATCCGGGTCGGCGTCGTCGAGCTGAATATCCGAAAGGCTCCTGACCTGTCGAAAGCCAAAGTCTCGGCGTCCGAGCTATGGCGCCATGCGGACGATGAGCCGGACCGTGAGGGTGCCGTTGAGCGCCTGGCCGGCATGCTCCGGAGCATGATCAAGCGTGCGGACAAGCAAGGTCTGCAGCTCGCCCCCTTCATCGGCATCGGCTGCCCTGGCCTGATCCGGGAAGACGGGTCGATCGAGAAGGGTGGCCAGAACCTGCCCGGCGACTGGGAGCACAGGAGCTTCAACCTGCCCCAGCTGCTGCGAAAGGCGATCCCCACCATCGATGGGCACGAGGTGGCGGTACTGATGCACAACGACGCGGTCGTGCAAGGGTTGAGCGAGGCGCCCTTCATGCGCGACGTCGAGCGCTGGGGCGTGATGACCATCGGCAGCGGATTGGGCAATGCCCGCTTCACCAATCGAAGCTCCAGCCCGGAGTAGACAACCATGCCCTCCAGCATCGAGGACTATGCTCTGATCGGTGACTGCGAAACGGCGGCGCTTGTCGGCCGGGACGGGTCGGTGGACTGGCTGTGCTGGCCGCGCTTTGACTCCGACGCTTGCTTCACCGCCCTGCTCGGCGCGCCCGAGCACGGGCGCTGGCTCGTCGGACTGGCGGACGAAACCGCGGCGGCTGAAGTGCGGACGACCCGGCGCTACCGGGGCGACACCTTGATCCTGGAAACCCGGTTCGAGACCGCCGACGGTGCCGTCCTGCTCGTGGACTTCATGCCGCCCCGCAGCGGCCACTCAAGCCTTGTGCGCCTCGTCATTGGCGAGCGCGGACGAGTGCCCATGCGCATGGAGCTGGTGGTGCGCTTCGGCTACGGCGCGCTCGTGCCCTGGGTTCACCGCCTTGAGGACGGCACGCTGCGCGCCATCGTCGGACCCGACCAGGCCGTGCTGCACACTCCAGTAACCGTCCACGGCGATGGCCCCAGGACTGTAGGCGAGTTCACGGTGGCTGCGGGCGAGACAGTGCCCTTCACCCTGACCTATGCGCCGTCGTACCTGCCGCCGCCCGACCCCATAGACCCGCACACCGCACTCGCCGAGGCGGAGCGGTTCTGGACGGAGTGGGCGGGACGCGCCCGGGTCGAGGACGGCGAGCGGCGCGGCGCCGTGATGCGCTCGCTCATCACGCTCAAGGCGTTGACCTACGCGCCGACCGGCGGGATCGTGGCCGCGCCCACCACGTCTCTGCCCGAAACGCTCGGCGGCATACGCAATTGGGACTACCGCTTCTGCTGGCTGCGCGACGCGACCTTGTCCCTGCTCGCGCTGATGAACGCCGGCTATTACGAGGAGGCTGGTGCCTGGCGCGACTGGCTGCTGCGCGCAGTGGCGGGTGCGCCGGCGCAGGCGCAGATTATGTATAGCATCACCGGTGAGCGTCGCTTGACCGAGTGGGAGGTGGACTGGCTGCCGGGCTACGAGGGCGCCAAGCCAGTCCGCATCGGCAACGGCGCCCACGGCCAGATCCAGATCGACGTTTATGGCGAGGTTGTGGACGCGCTCTACCAGGCACAGCGGGGCGGCCTGGCCAGCAGCACCGACGCCTGGGCGTTGCAACAGGCATTCCTGAACCACCTTGCCGAGATCTGGCGCGAGCCGGACCGCGGCATCTGGGAAAGCCGGAAGCCGGAGCGCCACTTCACGTTCAGCAAGGTCATGGCCTGGGTTGCCTTCGACCGGGGTGCGAAGATTGCGAAAGAGTTCGGCCTGGACGGTCCCGTCGAGCGCTGGAGCGAGGTCGCCCGCGAAATCCACGACGACGTGTGCGCGAACGGCTACGACGCGGAGTTGGGCAGCTTCGTGCAGTCCTACGGTTCCAAGTGGCTCGACGGCAGCCTGCTGCTGATCCCGACCACGGGCTTCCTGCCGGTGGATGATCCCCGCATCGAGAGCACGGTGCGTGCGGTCGAGGGCCGGCTGCTTCAGGACGGGTTCGTCATGCGCCACGACCCGGCCGAGGTAGAAACCGGTCTCGCCCATGGCGAGGGTGCCTTCCTCGCCTGCTCCTTCTGGCTCGCGGACGCGCTGGTGCTGCTCGGGCGCGAGGACGAGGGGCAGCGGCTGTTCGAGCGCCTGCTTGCGCTCCGCAACGATGTGGGGCTGCTTTCGGAGGAATATGACGTGCCGACCGGGCGGCTAGTGGGCAACTTCCCGCAAGCATTTTCGCATATCGCCCTAGTCAACACGGCCCAAAACCTGGCCCGCCCGAGCAAGCCAACGGAGCAGCGCGCGGGCGACGCTGAGCCAGGGACGTGAGACAGGCTCAAGGCGGCTGAAAGGGGGTAGGCCGTCGGTGAGTGTAGCTCCGGCACCGCCTGCCTCGTCCTCCCCAAGCTGCTGCAACAAGACATGCATGCCGTTGCTCATCCGAACGCAGCCATTCGCGACATGAGTAAAGGAACGTCAGGGCAAGCTCGTGCGGGCCTGAGTTGCGTTGGCCACCGTCGGCGTGTCAGCTCCCGCGTGTTGACCTGGTTGTATGCTGAACATGTTGAGCGGCGGCGTCATGCCGCCGAGCATCGTTCCCGGCAGCTGCCCGTTCCAGCGGTGCGACGCCTCGAAGGATACGACCCCTGGGTTCGCGGCCACCGCCGCACCGACCTGCTGCATGACGTGGGCTTCCGCTTCGCCGGTCAGGGTCGCCGCTTGAGCCTCGCCCTCCGCTCTGAGGATTGCGGACTCCCGTTGCGCACGCGCCTGCGCGACGGTTGAGGCTGCCTCAGCGTTCGCCTGCGCTATTCGCACGGACGCCTGGGCATCGGCTTGCACCTTGGCCTGCTCACCCTCGTAGCGCACGCGGGACACCATGTTCTCGGCTCGGATGGCGTCATTCTTCGCCTGCACCGCGGCCTCAACCGAGGCCTGGAAGCTCGGGCTGTAGGTGATGCTACTCAGCTGCAGGTCGGTGATCTCCAGGCCGAAGATGCTGCCTAGCCCTTCGTCGACCTGCTTCCGGATCTCGGCGGCAATATGTTCGCGGTTCGCAGAGATCCCGACCGTGTTCTGGGTGGAGAACACGCGCAGCACGCGGTCGGCCAGAACGGGGCGGATGTTTTCGGCAATGTCCACGTTGCCAGAGCGCCCAACCCCGTAAAGCAGCCGCATCACCGCCGACGCTGGAATGTGGTACGAGATACCCAGACCTACGGTGACCGCCTGGTTATCGATGGTGTAGACGGTCAGGTTGTTGAGCTGGAACGTGTCGAGGCTGGTCTGGATCGTGTCGACGGTATCGATCCAGGGCAACTTTAGATGCAGGCCTGGGCCGACCGGTGCGAGGGTGACGACCGTTCCCAAGCGACGCACTCCGGCCATTTCGGTCGGTTGCACCGTGTAAACGCTGCTGAGCGCCGTTGCGGCGACTGCGCCGACGGTGATGACCGCGAGCGCAATCTTCCATGGCAAAGTTTGTTGCAACCGCGGTGGACGGGGTCCGCCTTGCGGAAGCGTGCTCCAGGCACCTTGGCTATTTGGCGGTAAAAGGTTCAAGGCTCGTCACCATCGTTATCTTTGCAAGCAAGAGTGTACTGGAAGGAAAGAGAGCGTTGAAAGAAATAATAATGTTTTTATGAGTTCTTTACGAAGATTCCGACTATTTTTACCAAACCTTGATTGTTGCATTGTTTTAAGCGCAATCGTGCAAGCGTTTCGCCTCACGCCTGGTCTGTATCGGCGCTCATGCGTTACCGTCGAAGGTTGTGCGACAACAGTCTAAGCGGCGCGTCTTTGCTTGAATACGACGATCGGTTCAGCCTGCGAATTCAAGGCATACCTCAAAGGCAGCCTTTCTGACCCCGACCCAAGTATGGGCTGGGTCAGCCGTGGGCGATCAGTAACCTCGGCGACGCTATCCCAGGAGGAACTTACCGCGTCGCCCGGCCATGTTTGAGGGCTGGATGCACGGCCTTGCCGATGATGTGCGCGTCCGCACCGATGACCTGCGCCCCAGCCCCAACGATCAGCGGATCGGCGCCCGTGACGATGGAGCGGTCCTTGTCGGTATAGTCCAGCGACGACAGGAAATGCTGCATGCAGTTCAGCCTGGCGCGCCTCTTGTCGTCGGCCTTCACAACGGTCCACGGGGCATCGGCCGTATCGGTGTGGAAGAACATTGCCTCCTTCGCCTCGGTATACTCGTCCCACTTGTCCATGGAGGCGCGATCGATCGGCGAGAGCTTCCATTGCTTCAGCGGGTCCGTTTCGCGCGCCCGGAATCGCCTGCGCTGCTCTTCGCCCGTCACCGAGAACCAGTATTTGAAGAGCAGGATGCCTGACCGCACGAGCATGCGCTCGAACTCCGGACACTGGCGCATGAACTCCAAGTACTCGGTGGGAGCGCAAAAACCCATGACCCGCTCGACCCCGGCGCGGTTGTACCAGGAGCGATCGAACAGGACGATCTCGCCGGCAGCCGGCAAGGAGGTCACGTAGCGCTGGAAATACCACTGGGTCTGCTCGCGCTCGGTCGGCTTCTGCAGCGCCACGACGCGCACCGAGCGGGGGTTCAGGTGCTCCATGAAGCGCTTGATCGTGCCGCCCTTGCCGGCGGCGTCACGGCCCTCGAACAGCATCACGATGCGCTGGCCCGCCTCCTGCACCCAGCGTTGAGCTTTCAGCAGCTCACGCTGGAGTTCCAACATGTGCTCGTCATACAGACGAGCGGGCATGGAGGACTTGTAGGGATACTCTCCCGACTCGAAGAGGCGGCGTATCGCTATGGGGTCGCGGTGCAACTCCTCTGCGCCAGGTGCGGTTTCGACCGGCGGTGCCGGTTCCGCGGACCCGTTCGGTTTCGACCTACCTTGTTCTGCCATGGCACCGGTCCTTTGGACGACACGTGAAGTCTCGAGACAACATCAAGCCTCGATGGCCCATCGGTGGATGCATGTAGCCGCCAGGGCCGGTCCATGCTGGACGTGTCCGCACGCCCGACTGCGAGGTCACGGCGACGTTGGCCCCCGCCGAGCGCCGGGCTCTCTGAATCGATTGGCCATCTGCTCCGCCGCGGTCATCGCAGCCTGGACGCCAGTCTCGCTTCCAGAGCCCACCAGGGCGTCCATGCCGCCGTTCATTGCCTGGCGCAGCACCAGAAAGTGCACCAGACCGCTCGCTTGCTCGGGCGCCTGGACGACCAGCCGAAAGCCGCCGATCTCGGTAGAGAGAACACCGCTCGGCTCCATTCTCCAGAGTTCGCGCGGCATCCTTGTCTCCGTTCGTACCGGCGTGTCGGTGGGCACGGGCAAGCGCAGTGGCAGCCGGTGCCGTCCCGCTCCCATCACCGCGGGTCACGGCTACGCTGGTCCACGATGTAGGCATCGACGTCGAACATCGGCCCCGACGCCGAGCGCGCGGCAAGCAGTGCCTTGCGAAGCGTTGACCGAGCGACGGGCCGTCCACCCCTGATCGCACTCAAGGTTTTCTCGTTGATGCGGATCGATGCCGTCGTGCCTGACCCCTCGGTCCTCCTTGCGTCCGCCACCTCATTCCAGCGCGGGCAGACGAAGAATGCCCGATCCTTTTTCTTTGCCATTCCGTCCTGCTTTCAGGCGACGAGTAGTGCCGCGCCGGGCGCCGCGGTTATCGCAACGACCGGCTGCACGTGAGATGTGTTACTTCACCTCGGCCAGAAAGCTCGGCGTCGGCAACGTGCCGATGAGCGCCTGTTTTGACGCATTGTCCACAACGGCCGGCGTTCCCGCTGCAGCGCCTTTGGCGGCAGGCACCTGGCGCGTGGCCTGCGCCGAGTACTCGCCCTGCACCATCCCGCTCACGTGTGTGGTTGCGGTAAAACCTTCAATATTCGCCCCAGCGGCGACCGGCTTCGTCACCGTCCAGGTCAGGTTCGGCGTGTTCGGGACATCCACCGGCAATACCGCGGGATACCCGTTCATCGTCGGCGTTCGGCCGAATTCTTCGGAGGAGAATTCCCAGCCCACCGGCGCTTTGGTTGACCCATCGACCAGGCCATAGAAATTGTAGACGGTCACGAAATCAGCGGCCGCCTTCGACTCGCCCGGCGTCAGCGTTTCGCCCTGGTCCGTCCTGATGGCGAAATGGTAGATCATGGACCCGTCCGTGTTCTTGTCCACCTGTGTCACGACGACCTGCAGCGCGAGCGCCGGGGCGGCGGTGACCGCCAGCCCAGAGGTCAGCAACAACGCGGCTCCAAACGATTTCAGCACGTGACTTCTCCAAATGTGCGACGGCACAAGGAGCAAGAAGCGCAGTCACGCATAAACAAACAATACGAGTTTGAAGCTATTGTATCTGATCTGCTTTGCCATCCATGATGTCACGTGGGGAAAGAGGTAGCATGCCGGATCAGCAGCCCAGTAATCGTATTGGCAGCTCCGCCCCGGACGGCTCTTTCTATGATCACCTGTTCTACGGCTCCGTTTCGGCCAGCCGGTAGCCGATGCCCAACTCGGTTCTGATCAGTCCAGCAGCCCCAGGGCCGAGCTTCTGACGCAGGTGGCCGACGTAGACGCGCAGATACTGCACGTCCTCGCTGTGCTGCGGCCCCCATATGCTCCGCAACAACAGCTGATGCGTGACGATCCGTCCGGCATTGCGGACCAGCAGAGCGAGCAGGTCGTATTCACGCCGAGTCAAGGCAGTCTCTTGGCCGCCGACCAGGACGCGATGACGCAGGAGGTCCACCTCGATCCCTCTGCCCCGCCAGGGCTGCACCACACCTTCTTGCACAAGTGCCCGACGCAGACACGCGCGCAATCGGGCCAGCAGTTCGGGGATGGTGAACGGCTTCTGGATGTAGTCGTCCGCGCCGGCGTCCAGGGCGCGCACCTTCTCGGCGTCTTGATCACGCGCGGAGACCACCAGGATGGGTGCCTGCGTGATGGCGCGGAACCGCGGCAATGCATCCTGGCCATCCAAATCGGGCAGGCCTAAATCCAGCAGCACCGCGGCTGGGGCACGCGCGGCCGCCACACGCAGGCCCTCCGTCGCTGTGTCCGCGCGATCCACGGTGTAGCCCTCCGTTTCCAGCGCGGGCTTGAGGAACCGGTGGACCTGCGGCTCGTCGTCCACCACCAGAATGCGCGACGCGCTCATGCTGGGCTCCGTGTTATGGGAAGCCAGAGGGTGACGACTGTCCCGGGGTGCCCGTCGGCCGGCAGGTCCGGGCGCGGGCTTTGCGCCTCGATCCGGCCCCCCATCGCCTCGATCATGCCGCGTGCGATCGCCAGGCCTAATCCGGTGCCCGGCGCCACACGATCGCCGCGGGTCGCGCGGAAGAAGCTGTCGAAGACGTGCGGCAGGTCGCGTGCCGGAATGCCGACGCCCTCGTCCGCGACGGACAAACGGACCTCGTGCCCCTCGACGCTGCCGCGCACGTGGATCAGGCTGCCCTCCGGCGCGTATTTGGCGGCGTTCTCCAAAAGGTTCACGAGCACCTGCTCCAGCAGCGCCGGGTCGGCCAGGGCGACCGGTTCTGGCTGGGGCATGTGCACTGCCAGGAACGGCGCGCCGGCCAAACGCATGCCGGCCGCCTCGACGGCCTCCCCCAGCGGCACGGGCGCAAGGCGCGGGTTGATCTGGCCGGTCTCGAGGCGGGTTAGGTCGGTGATGTTGGCGAGGAAGCGCACCATGCGACGCACGTCCTGCTCGATGCTGTCCAGAAGGTCGGCACGGGTCTCGGCGGTCAACTGCGCCCAACTGTTCCGCAATGTGCCGGCAGCGCCCTGGATGCCGGTCAACGGCGTGCGGAGGTCGTGGCCGAGGGAGGCGAGAAGCGCCGTGCGCAGCCGCTGCGTGTCCTCCATCGCCGCCGTGCGGGCGCTTTCGGTCGCCAGGCGCACCCGCTCCCATGCCACCGCGGCCTGGTCAGCCAATGCCGTGAGGGCCTGCGTCTGCGGTTCGTTCAGCCGGGCGGCGCTGCGCACCCCCAAGACACCGAGCGGGCCGCGTGCCGTCTTGAGCGGCAGGAAGCGCCAAGTCGCGCCGGGCAGCGTGCTGGTGCCCTGCCCGGCGCCCTCCTGCTTCGTCCAGGTCCAGCGGGCGGCGGCCCAGGCGCCCTCGTCCATCGTGTCCGCCGCGGGCTCGGCGGCAAGGATGACCAGGCCATCCTCGCCGGCCGGGGCCAGCGTCACGGCCTGGCCCGCCGTCGCCGCCGCCTGGCGCGCGATCTCGGCCAGCAGCTCCGGCTCTGTCGCCGCCTCGCCCAGCTTGCGGCTGAAGGTGCCGATCCGGCGCAGCCCCTCGATCCGTGCCTGCGCGGCCCGTGCCTCGCCGCGCACCCGGCTGGCCAGGCTGCCCGAGAGCACGGCCACGGCGCCGAACAGCGCGAGCGCCATGGAGTCGTGCACGTTGCTGATCGTGAGCGTGTAGACCGGCGGGATGAAGAAGAAGTCCCACGCCAGGAAGCCGGCGGCTGCGACAGCCAGCGCGGGCCGCAGGCCGCCGAGGCTGGCCCCGGCCACAACGGCCGCCAGATAGGCTAGCCCCATCGCCTCACCCGGCACCACGTCGCGCAAGAGCAGGCCAAAAACCGTCACGGCCGCGACCAAGCCTGCTGCGCTCGCCCACACTGCCCATCCCTCGTCACGGGGCCGCCTGCGCTTGGGAACCTTGGTGCCGGGCAGCGGGATGACGTGCAGGACGAAGTCCGGGGCGCGCCGCAGGAGCTGGTAGCTGAGGATACGGCCTGTCAGCCTGCGCCAGAGCGGCGCGGGCGCGCGGCCCATGACCAGGTGGGTCACATTGCTGTCGCGGGCCAGGTCGACGGCGGTGCCGACGAGGTCCGAGCCGACCCGGGTCTGGACATCGGCGCCGAGCTGGGCCGCAAGCGCCAAGGCCGGCCGCGCGTCGGCGACGGTGTTGTCCCGTTCCACATGCAGGGCGGTCCATGGGGCGTGCAAGGCTTCCGCCAGCCGCTTGGCATGCCGCACCACGCCCTCGGAGGCCTTATCGGGTCCGACCAAGGCCAGCACGCGGTCGCCTGCGGGCCAGGGCCCGGCGACGCCCGCGCGGCGCATCCAGTCGCGCACGTCGTCGTCCACATGAGCGGCGGTGCGGCGCAGCGCGATCTCGCGCAGCGCCGCGAGGTTGCCCTCCTTGAAGAAGCCATCGAGCGCGCGGCTTGCGTTCTCGGCGCGGTAGATCTTGCCCTCGCGCAGCCGCGCCCGCAGTTCAGTGGGCGGCACGTCGATCAGCTCGATCTCGTCGGCCATCTCCAGCACGCGGTCGGGCAGCGTCTCGGACACGCGGATTCCGGTGATGCGCGCGACGTCCTCGTTCAGGCTCTCCAAATGCTGCACGTTCAGCGTGGCCCAGACGTCGATACCGGCGGCGAGCAGCGCCTCCACGTCCTCCCATCGCTTGGCGTGGCGGCTGCCGGGCGCGTTGGTGTGGGCGAGCTCGTCAACCAAAAGCAGGCCGGGCTGCCGGGCAAGGGCCGTGTCCAGGTCGAACTCCTTCAGCACCTGGCCACGGTAGGGCACGTCGCGGTAGGGCAGCACGGGCAAGCCGCGCAATTCCGCTTCGGTCCCGGCGCGGCCATGGGTCTCGATCACGCCGGCCAGCACGTCGGCGCCTTCGGCCTGGCGTCGCTTGGCTTGAACCAGCATCTCCCAGGTCTTTCCCACGCCGGGGGCGCTGCCCAGGAACACCTTGAGTCGTCCCCGGCCCTCCTCGGCGGTGGCGGCTAGGAGGGCGTCGGGATCGGGTCTTCCATCGTCGGCTGGCATGCCACGCGCTACGGCTTCGCGGCGTCCAGTGCGAGGTTGAGGGCGAGCACGTTGACGCGGGGCTCGCCGATGAGGCCGAGCAGCCGGCCTTCGGTGTGCGAGGCGACCAGCTCCTGCACCTGCGCTGGCGGCAGGGAGCGTGCGGCGGCGACCCGGGCCACTTGGCGGGCGGCGTTGCCCGGCGAGATGTGCGGGTCGAGGCCAGAAGCCGAAGTCGTCAGCATGTCGCCGGGCACGGGCTTGGCGCCGGCCTTCTCCATGTCGGCCGTCACGCGCTCGCTCAGCGACTTGGCCGTGGGTCCCGCGTTCGAGGCGCCGGAGCTGCCGGCGTTGTAGGGGGCCGGCACGGTCTTGGTGCTGTCGGCGGGGTCGGTGTCCGTGGTGGCGCTGGGCCGGCCCTGGAAGTACTTGTCCTGCGTGAACGCCTGACCCAGCAGGGCCGAACCGATCACCGTGCCGTCCCGCTCGATCAGACTGCCGCCGGCTTGGCGGGGGAACACTGCCCCGGCTGCGACCACGAAGCCGAGTGGGAAGGCGAGCCCGGTCAGCAGGGTGAACAGCACGACCAGGACGATCGCTGGACGAAGATGGGTCATGGCTCAGGTCAGTCCCAGAAGGGTGAGAACAACGTCGATCAGCTTGATGCCGATGAACGGGGCCACGAGGCCGCCCAGGCCGTAGACCAGCAGGTTGCGCCGCAGCAGGGCGGCGGCGCCGATGGGGGTGAACTTCACCCCGCGCAGGGCCAAGGGCACCAAGGCCACGATGATCAGCGCGTTGAAGATTACCGCCGACAAGATCGCACTTTGCGGCGAGTGCAGCCGCATGACGTTGAGGGCGGCGAGCTCCGGGTAGGTGGCAGCGAAGATCGCGGGCAGGATGGCGAAGTACTTCGACACGTCGTTGGCGATGCTGAAGGTGGTCAAGGAGCCTCGGGTGATCAGCAGCTGCTTGCCGATCTCCACGATCTCGATCAGCTTGGTCGGGTCGCTGTCGAGGTCGACCATGTTGCCGGCCTCGCGGGCAGCTTGCGTTCCGGTCTGCATCGCCACGCCCACGTCGGCCTGGGCCAGGGCCGGCGCGTCGTTGGTGCCGTCGCCGCACATGGCGACGAGCCGCCCCTCCGCCTGCACCTTGCGGATGTAGTCCAGCTTGTCCTGCGGCGTCGCCTGGGCCAGAAAGTCGTCGACGCCGGCCTCCGTCGCGATGGCAGCGGCGGTGACCTTGTTGTCGCCGGTGATCATCACCGTCTTGATGCCCATCTGGCGGAGGGCGGCGAAGCGCTCGCGGATGCCGGGCTTCACGATGTCCTTCAGCTCGATCACGCCCTGCAGCCGGCCATCGACCGCGACGGCGAGCGGCGTGCCGCCCGAGCGCGCGATGCGTTCGACGGCTTGGGTGAAAGCCTGGGGGGCCCTGGTGCCAGCGAGCGCGAGCGGGCCGTTCGACTGCGGAGACCCGGCGCCCGTGAGTTCGATCACGCTGTCCACGGCGCCCTTGCGCCAAGAGCGTCCACCCGCGTCGAGGCCGCTGACCCGGGTGTTGGCGCTGAACGCGACGACGCCGGCGCCCGCGGGCGCCTCCAGGGCCAGACCGTACCGGTCCCGCGCAAAGGCAAGGATCGAGCGCCCCTCTGGCGTGTCGTCGCCCAACGAGGCGAGCACGGCCGCCTCCGCCAGGGCGCGCTCGTCGACGCCCGGCACCGGATACAGCCCGGCGGCGGCGCGGTTGCCGAAGGTGATCGTGCCGGTCTTGTCGAGCAGCAGCGTGTCGACGTCGCCCGCCGCCTCGACCGCGCGGCCGCTGGTGGCGACCACGTTGAAGCGGATCAACCGGTCCATGCCGGCGATGCCGATTGCGGACAGCAAGCCGCCGATCGTAGTGGGGATCAGCGTCACGAACAGCGCCACCAGCACCGGCACGGCGAGATCGGTGCCGGAGTACTTCGCCAAGCCCACCAGGGTCACGACCGCGATCAGGAAGATGATCGTGAGCCCGGCCAGCAGGATGTTGAGGGCGATCTCGTTGGGCGTCTTGCGGCGCTGGGCCCCTTCGACGAGGGCGATCATGCGGTCGATGAAGGTGTTGCCGGGATCGGCGGTGATGCGCACCACCAGCCAGTCGCTGACGACCTGGGTGCCGCCGGTAACGGCGCTGCGGTCGCCGCCGGCCTCGCGGATCACCGGGGCGCTCTCGCCGGTGATGGCGCTCTCATTGACGCTGGCGACACCCTCGATGATCTCGCCGTCGGACGGGATCAGGTCGTTGGTCTCGACGAGCACGAGGTCGCCGCGCCGCAGGTCGGGTGCCGGCACGTTGGTCGTCTGCCCGCGGTTGGTGCCGACGAGGCGCTTGGCCATCGTGTCGCTGCGGGCGCGGCGCAGGCTCTCGGCCCGGGCGCGGCCGCGGCCTTCGGCCACCGCCTCGGCAAAGGTGGCAAACAACACGGTGAGCCACAGCCACAGCGCGATGCTGAGGGCAAAGCCGGCCGGCTGCCCGGTGGCGAGGTTGCGGATCGCCAGCACGGTTACGAGGATCGAGACGATCTCGGTGACGAAGATGACGGGGTTGCGGATCAGCCGGGCCGGGTTGAGTTTGCCAAAGGCGTCCCGTGCCGCGCGGGCGATGATCGCGCCGTCGAACAGCGCGATGGTTTCAGCGTTCTGTGCCATGGTGGACGTCCCTAGAAGGTTTTCTCAGCAAGCATCGAGAAGTGCTCGGCGAGCGGCCCGAGCGACAGCGCGGGCAGGAATTGCAGGCCACCCAGGATCAGGATGACCCCGATCAGCAGGCCGACGAACAGCGGGCCGTGCGTCGGGAAGGTCCCGGCGCTGGGCGGCAGCTTCGGCTTGGCCGCGAGCGAGCCGGCGATGGCCAGCACCGGGATCATGAAGGCAAAGCGGCCGAGCAGCATCGCCACACCCAGCCCGTAGTCGAGCAGCGGTGTGTCCGCGGTAATGCCGGCGAACGCCGAGCCGTTGTTGCCCGTCGCCGAGCTGAAGGCATACAGCATCTCGCTCAAGCCATGCGGTCCGGCGTTGGACAGCGACGACACGCCATTCTCGAGCACCAAGCAGATCGAGGTGCCGCCTAGGATGCACAAGGGTAGGATCAGCACGGCCAGCATGGCGAGCTTGATCTCCCGCGCCTGCACCTTCTTGCCCAAGTACTCCGGCGTGCGCCCCACCATCAGCCCGGCCACGAACACGGCGAGCAGCGCGAACACAATAATCCCATACAGGCCCGAGCCGACGCCGCCGGGCACGACCTCGCCCAGCTGGATCAGGAACATCGGGATCATGCCGCCGAGCGGCGTGAAGCTGTCGTGCATGGCGATCACGGCGCCGTCCGAGGTGGCCGTGGTGGTCACCGCGAACAGCGACGACACGGCAGTGCCGAAGCGGACCTCCTTGCCCTCCATGTTGCCCATCGACGGATCGATGCCGGCGGCGGTCAGCAGCGGGTTACCCGCGCCCTCGGCGGCGTAGCAGAGCACCACGAAGGTGACCATCAGGGCCGCCATGGTCCAGAACAGGGCGAAACCCTGCCGCTTGTCGCGCACGATCACGCCGAACGTTACCGTGAGCGCGAAGGGGATCACGATCTCGGACCAGGTTTCGACGACGTTGGAGAGTGCCGTCGGGTTCTCGAACGGATGGGCGGAGTTGGCGTTGAAGAAGCCGCCGCCGTTGGTGCCCAGCATCTTGATGGCTTCTTGGGACGCGACCGGGCCGAGCGCGATGGTCTGCTTGGCGCCCTCAAGCGTCGTCGCGTCCACGTAGCCCGCCAAGGTCTGCGGCACCCCGCTGGCGATCAGGAACAAGGCGTAGACCAGCACGATCGGCAGCAGGAGGTAGAGCGCGATGCGGGTCAGGTCGACCCAGAAATTGCCGAGCTCCTTCAGGCCGCCGGCGGCAAACGCGCGCGCCACCATGACGGCGGCGGCGATGCCGGTGGCGGCCGACAGGAAGTTGTGCACCGTCAGCCCCCACATCTGGCTGCCGTAGGACAGCGTGGTCTCGCCGCCATAGGCCTGCCAGTTGGTGTTGGTGACGAACGAGATCGCGGTGTTGAACGCGAGCTTGGGGGTGAGACCCGACTGGCCCTGCGGGTTGAGCGGCAGCAGGTCCTGGTAGCGCAGCATAAGGTAGAGCACGGCGAAGTGCACCGCCTGCAGCGCGATCAGCGCGACGGCGTAGGTTTTCCACGTCATGCCGCGCCGGGCATCGACGCCGGCTAGCGCATAAAAGCCACGCTCAACGGGCCCGAGCACCGGGGAGAGGAAGGTCCGCTCGCCCTGCACCACGCGGGCAATATAGATGCCAAGCGGCACGGCGCTCGCGAACACGAGCGCCAGCACGAGCGCGATCTGCGCCCAGCCGATCAATGTCATGACGCGTTCCTTAGAAGTCTTCGGGGCGCACCAGCGCCCAGACCAGGTAAACCATCAGGCCCGCCGCAACCGCGCCGCCAAGGATGAGGTCGAACACAGCGCTAGATCCGATCGCACAAAGCGGCATAGGCCGCCATGAGCAGGATACCGCCCGTGCCGAGAACCAGTATCAGGATATCAAACATGCGATCCCCAGGCCTCATCATTACGAACTCTGGTTAGCGCGGAAGTCGATAAAGACGCTATGTACGCTCAGGGCGTCTAAGATAAAGAAAGCATAAAGACTGGCTGGCTGGTCGTCCGAAGTGCATGCGCCAGGAAAAATGGTTTCGTTATCCAAGCTGCAATAACAACAACAGCGTGGAGGGCGCACATCGCCCTGATCCACATCCAACATTTATGCAGATTGCCCCTCATCGATATAGAACCTTTATCGGTGGGCCGTCATATTGGCATCGGATCTCAGGGACCGCACCTCGACCATCACGACGTTCGAACACCGACAACCATTGCCGCCGGCCTTGGGCGATGCGGGACAGCCAAGCCCGGCCCACAGACGGCTTGACCCCTCCATCGAACGATCGGAACGGCCAGGCTTGTTCCTCCGCATCTTGTTCACTCGCAGGAGCTTTGCCTTGCTTCAACACGCCAGTCTTACCGTCGAGCCGCCAATACCGATCGAAGAGCACGACGGACCGCCTCACCACATCAGCGCCGCCGAGGCCGCCTTGTTGACGATGGCCGATCCGAGCCTGGACAGCCGGATCAGCCTGATCGGCCCGCACACGCTGGAGCTGCTGTGTGCACTGGTTCGGCGAGGCAGCACCAACGTCCTTGCATCGCGGGTGAGCGATCGCCCGCACGCGGGCACCGCCGACGTGGCCATCATCCCCGACATCATGTCGTCTGATTGCCTTGAGCGGGCCATTGCCCATGCGCGCCGGGTTCTGGCGCCGCTTGGCACGATTGCCATCCACCTGCTCGCAGATCCGGCGGATGCGCTCGCCCAACAGGCCGGACAGCTCCTGCTGCTGCACGGCTTCAGTGCGATCCGCGTGGTGGAGTTGTGCGGAGAAACGCTGATCCGCGGCGAGTTGCCGCTTTATGGCCGCCTCGGATGCGCTTGATCCCCGGCCTTTCCGCCCCGGGACGGAGGCCGACCAACCAGCCGTCAAGCAGCCTTTCGATGGCCGGTGGTTCGATGAGCGCGCTTGTCACGCCGTTCCACGACGGGCAGGTCCATGCCATCGCGCTGGCAACGCAGTGCGAGCGCCAGATCAGGCGGGGGACGGCGGCCCTCGTCGTGTGCGGCAGCACCGGCGAGGCCGCCGCCCTTTCGCCAGCTGAGCAGGCCCGTGTCGTCGCCCTGGCGGTCGAAGCCGCGTCGAACCGGGTGCCGGTGGTTGCGGGCTGCGGCGCGCCGGCGACCGAGGCCGCAGCCGTTCTGGCCGTCAGTGCGGCGCGGAACGGGGCCGCTGCCCTGCTCTGCGCGCCGCCGCCGTATTCCCGGCCAACGCAGGAGGGCATCATCGCACACGTCAGGGCAGTGGCACATGCCGCCGACCGGCCGGTGATCCTTTACGACGTTCCCGGCCGCGTCGGCGTCGCCATCGCAGATCAAACCGTCGCGCGCCTTTACGAGACTGGTCTGGTGGTGGGGATCAAGGACGCCGCCGGTGATCTTTCGCGGCCCGTGCGCTTGCGCGCGCTGTGCGGCGGGGAGCTGCTGCAGTTCTCCGGCGACGACGCGACCGCGCCGGCATACCGGGCCATGGGCGGGCATGGATGCATCTCGGTGTCGGCCAACCTGACGCCGGCGCTGTGCGCGCAGATGCACGCGGCATGGGACCAGCTCGACCTGATCGAGTTCGCCCGTCTGCGCGATCTGCTGTCACCGTTGCACCACGCCCTGTTCCTGGAAAGCAACCCCATCCCGGTCAAGGCCGCGTTGTGCATGGTCGGCTTGTGCAACGGCGACCTGCGCTTGCCGCTGACCCGCGCGTGCAGCGGCACCCTCGATGTTCTGGGCGCATTGCTGCCGGAGATGATCAGGGTCGAGGACGAGGCCGCAGGGCGGCCGCGCCTGTCCTTGGTGACCTAAGCGTAAGCGTCATGATGCGCCTGACCAATACCGGATCGGTGATACAGGTGGCCGTCGCACTCGGGCTTGCCCTGGTCGTGGCGCCCATGGTGCGGAACGTCACCGCTGAGCTCAACAACACCGTCGGCCGGGCCTGGCCGTTCTCGTTGGTGCGGTGCGTTGCAGTGACAACGCCCGGCTGCGCCGATATGTTCGTACAGTCCGCCCAGGGCCTATCAACCCCGTACATCAGGACAGGACGTCTGTGAGCAGCCCCTGGCAGCCCACGATCAAACCTGTTGGCTCCCTTGACCCTGTCTCGAGGCACCGGGCCGCCTTGTTTGCGATCCGCCTCGTTTCGTTGGCCGCGTTGACGTTGGGGCCTTTTTTCACCGTCGGGCGCCCGTTCCAGGACGCGATCGGCCTCCTGTCGCTTGCATGCGCCTTTGGTGGGTTCGTCAGCATGGTCTTCGCGAGACTGGCTGGTGAGCCGTTTGGGCAAGGAAGCCTGAACGGCTGGGACGAAGCGTTCGCGTTCGTCGCCGTCTCGCGGCTGGCGCATTTTGCCATGCATCTTTCGTTGTGAGCGGGACGCGGTGCCGGGCCGGGTTGTGGCCATGAGTAGGCATGGCATGATCCCACCCACGGAACGCTTCCCTGCCCCACGCGGCCCGGGAAACTCCGATGGCGTGCCACTGACAATCCTGGGCGTGCTCGGGCGGCAAGGAGTACTTGGCGTCCTGTTATGGTGCGGAGCGGCTTCAGATATCACAACACGCACTGCAGTAACACTGATCGGCTTTTGTGCAACGATCCTATGGACACGCTGGTTCGGGTTGCTGCATCCGAACTGTTGGGCAAAGGCAGGCTGGGAAGGACTGCTTCTCTATATTGGGGCGGTTGGCATAGGTAACCTTCTACTGATTGGCTTTGGCGTTGCGCCGTGGTGGCGTTGACCTCCGCCGTGCCTGTGGTCTCAGTCGCGCGCATGACACGGTGGATCAAGTGGCATTCGTGCTCCTGATGTCTGGAATCGCATTCTTCGGACCGTTAAACCGTCGCGATAGGCCAGGGCCTGTTCCGGACTTTCCAACAAAGTATCTGGCGATGGTGCCGTCAAACCGCCTTGCGATGGCGCAATGAGCGCCTTTGCCGGCTCGTTTCGATGTATTTGCGCAGATGGATTCCGGATGATGGACGAGAACCTCTCCATAAGCCTGGCCAAACTATTGGCGGTATTTGGGCTGGTTGCTGCCAATGGTTTTTTCGTTGCAGCCGAGTTTTCTCTCGTCGGTGTGCGCCGAAGCCGGGTGGACGAGCTCGTGACACAAGGTCACGCTCGGGCAGGAGTGCTGCGCCGCGCCGTCGATAACCTCGACGCCAACCTGGCCGCCACGCAACTCGGCGTCACGATCTCGTCGCTCGGGCTCGGTTGGATCGGCGAACCGGCGCTCGCACATCTAATCGCGCCAGCGTTTGGCGGCCTGGGCGGCTTTGCCGTGATGGGTTCCCACGCCCTCGCCGCCGGGATCGCCTTCGTGATCATCACGGTGTTCCACATCGTGCTGGGCGAGCTGGCACCCAAAAGCCTTGCGCTTCAGCGCCCCGAGCGCACCGCGCTGATGATCGTGCGTCCGCTGACCTTGTTCCTTGCCTTGTTCCGTCCCGTCATTTTTCTCCTCAACGGATTGGGCAAGGCTGTCGTGCGTTTATGCGGTTTGGAGCCAGGCCAACCGGAAGGCCGGTTGCACTCGACGGAGGAGCTGAAGTTGCTTGTCGCCGCGAGCAGGGAGGCAGGGCTGGTCGTGCAGGCGCAGCAAGAAGTGGTCGAACGCGCCTTCGGCATGGGGGAGCGGCGCGTGCGCGCCATCATGACGCCGCGCCATGACATCTACTGGATCGACGCCGACGGAACGCCGGAAGCTTTGTTGCACGGCATCCGGCAGAGCCGGCACGAGCAGGTCGTGGTCGCACGGGGAACGTTGGACAAGATCGTGGGGGTGTTGCGCAAGCAGGATCTCCTCGATCTCTGCCTCGATAACAAGTTGCTGCCGCTCGCCAGCGACGGTTCTTCCGGCCTGCTGACGGCCATGCGCGAGTCGCTCGTCGTGCACGACGGGGCGACCGTCCTTCAAGTGTTGGACACGTTTCGAAATCGACCGATTCAGATGGCCTTGATCGTCGACGAATATGGCGCACTCCGGGGCGTCGTCACCCAGACCGACCTTCTCGAGGCGCTTGCCGGTGAGATCACGGACGCACACGACGAACTGGACATCACAGAACGTGAGGACGGGTCGTTCCTTGTTGACGCAACAATGTCCATCAAAGATGTCTTCGACCAGCTCGGCTTTGGCAGCGTTCCCTATGATAGTGGCGAGTACCGCACGCTCGCCGGTTTTGTCTTGATGCGTCTCGGACGTGTTCCGGTCGTGGGTGACCACTTCGAGTGGGAGGCCGCTGGCGTCGCACGACGCTTGGAAGTTGTCGATATGGACGAACATCGCATCGACAAGGTCGCGATCTCAATGATGGATGCCAAGCCGGCCTTGGCCGCGCCGGTTGCAGCGTTGGCGATTGAAGAGCGCGTCGGACCTCGCACTGGCACGTGACCTGGCACCCATCATGCGAATCATCCCGAATCGCGAGCTGCATCAAATCGCGCACGATCTAAGATGGTAACCACGTAATACTCGACCGTATGGGATGCAATAGGAATTGCAAAACTTGCGGTATTGAGCAACGGCAATTTGTACTGCGATTCTTAAGTAGGACAGGCTTTATCTTTATATTCCACTCTGATAGTCAGCTTTAGTGTAGGCCTGGAGATTCGTTTCATTACAATAATGGACGCTGAAAGATGAAAGATTTATGGCATATGGTTTGTGCCCTAAAATGGGGCTTTGAAGAGATGTCCGCAGCATGACCAACATTGTTCCCATTCGCCGCGCCCTTGTCTCCGTTTTCGACGAAACGGGCTTGCCCAAGCTCGCCCAGGCCCTCGCCTCAAGTGGGGTCGAGATCGTCTCCACGGGCAGCTCTGCTGCTGCTCTTCGCGCCAAGGGCATCGCTGTCACCGAGGTATCCGACCACACTGGTGCTCCCGAGAACCTGACCAAACAACTCGAAATGCTCTTGCCACCTATACAAGGTGGTGTTCTCGGCCCTAGCGACTGCCCCGAGGACCGTGCGCAGATGGCCCCTTCCGGCATCGCGCCGATTGATCTCGTGGTCGTCAATCTCTGCCCATTCGAGGCCGCCGTTGCTGTCGCCGGCAAACCGGATGCATGCGTTGCGGCCATTGCCGTCGATGGACCCGCGCTGATCCGAGCTGCTGCGAAGAACCATGCCCATGTTGCGGTCCTGACCGAGCCCGCGCAATATTTCGCCCTGCAGGAGCAGGTCGAGACGAGCGGCGGCACGACCCTGGCCCTGCGCAAGCGTTTGGCCGCGACCGCCTACGCCTATACCGCCGCCTATGACACCGACATCTCCCGCTGGCTCGCCCAAGCCCAGGGCGTGACGTTCCCGCACCGTCTCAACGTGTCGGGCGTCATGCGCCAAACCTTGCGCTACGGCGAGAACCCGCATCAGCAAGCCGCACTCTACGTGAACGGTGACCGGCCTGGCGTTGCGAGTGCCCGCCGTATCCAGGGCAAAGAGCTTTCCTATAACAACGTCGCAGATGCGGATGCGGCCCTCGAGTGCGTCGCCGAGTTCGACGGTCCCACCATCGTCATCGTCAAGCATGCCAACCCTCGCGGTGTTGCCACTGCCGCCACCTTGGCACAGGCATGGGACGCCGCGCTTGCTGCTGACCCAGCTTCGACCATTGAGGGGATCGTCGCCGCCAACCGCACGCTGGACGCCACCGTCGCCGAGCGCATCGTCGCGACCCTTACCGAGGTGATCATTGCTCCCGACGCTGACGATGCCGCGCGTGCGATCCTGGCCGGCAAAAAAGACTGTCGCCTGCTGCTCACCGGCCGTTTGCCCGACCCGTCCGCTCCCGGCCTGCTGGTCCGCAGCGTCGCCGGCGGCTTCCTCGCGCAAACGCGCGATGCCGGGCAAGTGCAGGCCGCCGATCTAAGGGTTGTCACCAAACGCTCGCCCACGGCCGCTGAACTGAATGACCTGCTGTTTGCCTCCCGTGTGTGCAAGCACGTCAGGTCCAACGCCATCGTCTACGCCCGCGCCACTGCTACGGTGGGCATCGGCGCCGGGCAGATGAGCCGCGGGGACTCCGCCCGCGTCGCCACCTGGAAAGGCGAGGCGGCCGGCCGTGCGCTGCGGGGCAGCGTCGCCGCGTCGGACGCTTTCTTTCCCTTTGCCGACGGGCTGGACACCATCATCGCCGCGGGCGCGACCGCCGTCATCCAGCCGGGCGGCTCCATTCGAGACGCCGAGGTCATTGCCGCTGCCGACGCTGCCGGGATCACCATGGTGTTTACCGGCATGCGCCAACTCCGTCATTGAGGAGCCCCCTCGGAAGTGTCACCCGAGGTACGACGCGCGCGATGACTGGCGCTCCCATCCGTCTCGTCACCCACAACGTCGCTCGACGGCGATACCAAGCACGGGCATCGCCTCGGTGCTGAAATGGTCTTCGCCTCATTTACTCCCGAAACGCCTTGGCGTCGGATGTCGCCCACACTGTTACCAGACTCGCATGGAAAATTTATCCGGTGAGCGGGCTTACTGAGCAGGAACACACACGCCGGGAGAACGCTCAGCCGCGGTGACGCCTGCGGTGGCTCCTTGCCCCAGCCTTGATTTTGCGGAGCAGCCGTATGGATGAGATGGCCGTAGGGCACCAACGGAAGCCGGCGTCAATCGACAGGTTCATCGTCCCGGCAACCGTGATGCTGACGTTCGTTTCATTCTGGCGAGCCTCGGCGATCGTGCTCAGCGATCTCGGCTCGTCGGCCTATTACGTCGGCGGCATCACCGAGCAGAAGATCGGCAAGGCCGCCCCGTGGTTCGTCTTGGGCATCATGCTGTTCTCGTATGCCGTGCGCGCGGTCTACATCGAGAGCTGCAGCATGTTCACCCGGGGTGGCGTCTACAAGGTCGTGCGCGAGGCGATGGGCGGCACGGCCGCAAAGTTCTCGGTTGCAGCGCTGATGTTCGATTACGTGCTGACCGGGCCCATCAGCGCGGTCAGTGCAGGGCTCTACCTCGCCAGCTTGCTGAACCAGCTTGCCGGCACGTTTGGTCTCCCCCAAGTGCCGCTCCCACCCCCGCTGATCGCGGCTGCGTTCGCTGTGGTGGTGATCGGCTATTTCTGGTGGACCAACACCGTTGGGATCCCGTTCTCCAGCACGCGGGCATTGCGGGTCATGCAGATCACGACCGTGATGGTCGTCATCCTGGTGTCCTGGTGTGTGCTGACGATCGCGATCAAGGGCTACCAGCCGGTTCCCGCTCCGACACTGGCTAATCTTGAATTCAGCGATGACGCGCTTGGATGGCTGAAAGGCACGACCCTTCCCGGTGTGGCCGTCGTCGCAATCATTATCGGCTTGGGTCACTCTCTCCTCGCGATGAGCGGCGAGGAAAGCCTCGCCCAGGTGTATCGCGAGATCGAGGCGCCGAAGCGCAAGAACCTGATCCGGACGGGACTGATCATTTTCGGCTACAGCCTGGTGTTCACCGCGCTGGTGTCGTTCTTCGCCGTCATGCTCATTCCAGACGAGCAGCGGCAGAAGGTGCAGGACAACCTGATCAGCGGCATCGCCATGGTCCTGATCGGGCCAGACTGGCTCAAGCTGGCCTTCCAGTGTTTCGTGGTGGTGGTGGGCGTGCTGATCCTGTCGGCGGCGGTCAATACTTCCCTCATCGGCTCCAACGGGGTGCTCAACCGGGTTGCCGAGGACGGTGTCTTGCCGGATTGGTGCCGGCGGCCACACAAGAAGTATGGCACCAGCTATCGTCTGATCGCGGCCGTTGCCGTCCTGCAGATCGCGACTGTGATCATCAGCCGCGGCGATGTGACGCTGCTTGGCGAGGCCTACGCGTTCGGCGTCGCTTGGAGCTTCGCGATGAAGGCTCTGGGTGTAACCGTGCTGCGCTTCACCCGGCCGAAGGCAGAGCGCTGGCGCGTGCCCTTCAACGTGAAGCTCGGAACAACGGAGCTCCCGATCGGATTGATACTGATCACTCTGATGCTGTTCCTGCTCGCGGTCATGAACCTGTTGACCAAGGAGGCGGCCACCATCGGCGGGGTGAGCTTTACCCTGGTGTTTTTCGTGTTGTTCAGCGTGTCGGAGTACTACCACAAGCGGGGCAAGGCGAGCGGGGACCAGCACCAGGAGGCGGACCGTTTCCGCCTTGAATGCCGTCATGCCCTCTCGCCCGAAACATTAGGGGTGCGGCCAGGCGGCATCCTGGTCGCGGTTCATGAAACGGACCGGCTGAAGCATTTGGAAGAGGCTCTCGCGGAGAACGATCCAGCCAAAACAGATATGACCGCAGTGTTGGTCAACACAGCATGCTCGTCCGAGCAGCTGTCGGACGACAAGGCGGCCGCGACGATTGTCGACGCCTGGGAGACGCGGGTGTTCAGTGCCGCAGTGGCAGTTGCCGAGAAAGCCGGCAAGCCGATCACGCTGGTTGGTTTACCGTCCGGCGATCGATATGAGACGATCCTCCAGGCGGCCGGAGCGCTGCAAGCGTCACGCCTTGTTCTGGATGCATCGTCCAAGGACAGCGTCGAGGAGCAGAGCCACGACGTCCGAGCAGCCTGGACGCGCCTCTCGGAACGCCGCCAAGCGATCAGTGTTACGATTGCCGGGGAGGATGGTGCGAAGCCGAGGTGTTTCACCCTCGACGCCGCTGCAGGACCGAAGTGATGGAACTGCAACCCGCGCTTCTCGACGCCGTACGATCTTGCAGTCTGGCCCGAGACGCCGATCGCGGGATGTCGCACGACGCTCTCAGCGTGTTGGACGATACCAGGCCCCGCCCCATAGCTGCGCAGCCAACCGCGCTGCCCATCGTCGGGCACGACGGGCGGGTTGACGGAGCGCGGAGACAACACCGCTTCCAAAGCTGCGGCGCTGTTCGGTCAGCGGTTGCGGTAGCTCGCGGAGACAAGCCGGCCGTGGTCCATGAAGCAGCTCCTGCCTCTCAGACTTGGACATCGGCGAGAGGGCCAGCAGGGCTTCGGC
>JAABUS010002358.1_pt1 | contig 36066 bp, 38 predicted proteins | sample 5560161 | NCBI WGS metagenome assembly JAABUS01 (sample SAMN10711885, study PRJNA513376) | rock metagenome | isolation source: Antarctica rocks | place: Antarctica: Victoria Land, Trio Nunatak nord | collected 2016-01-04
CCTTGAGGTAGGTCTCCTGCACGAGGTCCTCGGCGTCCGCCGGGTTCCGGGTCATGCGCATGGCCGCCGAGTACAGCGACCCCATCATCGGCATGGCCTGGTCGGCGAAGGTGGCCTGGTCCGCCATCGCCGCCATCCTATTGCTTTGCCCCTCCTCCGCTTCGCCCCCCCGGGGCCGGGTTCGCCGATCCGGCTCTCACCACCCGGGCTGCTCCGCCTGGCGGACTACGCAGCCGGAGCCAACCCTGTTGCTTGGCCCCTCCTCCGCTTCGCTCCCCCGGGGCCGGCTTCGCCGATCCGGCTCTCACCACCCGGGCTGCTCCGCCTGGCGGACTACGCAGCCGGAGCCAACCCTGTTGCTTGGCCCCTCCTCCGCTTCGCTCCCCCGGGGCCGGCTTCGCCGATCCGGCTCTCACCACCCGGGCTGCTCCGCCTGGCGGACCACGCAGCCGGAGCCAACCCTGTTGCTTGGGTCGTCACCTACAGCGCGAAGTCCTCGCGGAGGCCCTCGACGAAGCGGTGGAAGGCGATGTGGTCGGACCTGAACGTGCGGCTCTCGCCGTCCTTGGTCACCACCACGGCGTCGCCGTCGACCGAGTCCTCCACCGAGGTGGGCTCCCACCCCTCGTCGTAGACCAGCGTGCGCAGCTCGGCGAGCGTGGGATCGTCACCCCATCCGGCCATCGGTGCCTCCTCGCGCCAGTCATGGCGGCGCTTCCGCCATTGTGGCGGATCAGGCGCTCCGGCCGACCACCACCCGGTCGCAGCGCTCACCCCGGGCCTCGACCACGTGGGCCCGGCCGTCCTCGGTGCCGGTGCGGTCCTCCTGATCAGCCGGGATGGCTCCCCGTTCGGGAACGGTGCCGAAGTAGTAGACGACGCCGGTGCCGGGGACGTACAGGGCCGGGCTCTCGGCACCGTCGCAGTCCCAGTCGCCGACCAGGAGGTCACTGTCGCGCTGGCGTCGCAGCTGGCGCTTGAAGTCGTAGCGGCGGGGCAGCTCGTCGTCGGGCGACAACCGCAGCTGCATCACCTGGCCGTCCCAGACCACCTGAACGGGGCAACCGTTGCCCTTGAAGTCGGCCCGAAGCTCCCGCCCTCCCGGTGGGACCGGGATGACTGGGAGGGTGGGGCACGGCTTGCTGGGGTCCCGCTTCACCGCGACCGTGGCCGACGCCGCCGGCTCCTTCGATCCGTACCTCTCGCGGGCCAGCACCGCTCCGACCAGGAGGAGGGCGACGACGGCGAGCACGGCCACCGCCGCCAACCGGTGGTCGGAGCGCTCGTCGGCCGGTTCGGGGCGGGGTGGGCGCGGGCCGAACAGGCGGGTGCGGTGCCCGTCGTCGCCGGCCACCAACCCGCCTCCGCCGACGTAGGCGCCGGCCGGGCCGTCGTCGGGCAGCGGACCGGCCCCCGACCGGTCGACCGGCACCGGGGCCAGGGCGGTGCCGGGCAGCCCCACCACCGTGGGCGGCACCGCCCCGCGGAGCTCGGCGGCGAGGTCGTCGGCGGTGGGCGGCCGCTCCTCGGGCAGCCGGGCGAGCGCGGACTCCACCACCTCGGCGAGTGCGGCGGGCACGGACCGGTCGTCCAGCAGGGAGGGGTGGTCGCCGGCGTCGGCGGCGGCCAGGATGTCCTCGGCGCTCGGACCAGTGTGGGGTAGGCGCCCGGTGAGGGCAAGGTAGGCCACGACGCCGACGGCGTAGACGTCGTTGCGGGGTTCCGGGTGGCCGGTGGCGAGCAGCTCGGGATCCAGGTAGGCGGCGGTGCCCGCCACCTCCTGGGAGGGGTCGGCCGCGGCCACCAGGCTGCGGGCCACGCCGAAGTCCGAGAGCAGCGGTTCGCCGTCGGAGGTGAAGAGGATGTTGGCCGGCTTCACGTCGCCGTGGAAGATGCGTCGGCGGTGGGCCGAGCCGAGGGCGGCGGCCACCGGGGCCAGCACCGCCACCACCTGGCCCGGGGTGAGCGAGCCCCGCTCGGCCAGCAGGTCGCGCAGGGAGCCGCCCCGGGCCAGGGGCATGACGATGGCGACGTCGTCGCCGTCGTCGAGCACGTCGAGGACCCGCATGATGTGGGGGTGGTCGAGCTCGGCCAGCACCGCGGCCTCGTCGCGGAGGCGGGTGGCGGCCTGCGTGCCGGCGGTGATCCGGGCCCGCTTGACCGCCACCACCTGGGTGACCGGGCCGGGCCGGTGAGCCCGCCACACCGTGCCGGCGGTGCCCCGCCCGACCAGGTCCTCGAGCTCGTAGCCGCCGACGGACTCCATCCGGGCCGCGGTACCCGAGCCCCCCCACGGGGAAACCAGCCCCGCCCCCCGCCGGGATGGGGAACGGGAGCGCTTCTTCGTGCGGCACGAAGAACGGCGCGCCGAGGGTCCCCTGCGCTTCTCCGTGTCCCACGCGCCCGCCAAGGGCCTGATCGACACGAAGAAGGGCCAGCGGGCGGCTGGCGACACTTCTTAGTGCGGCACGAAGAAGGGGTGGGACGCCCTAGCGTGAGGCCGTGAGCGACGGCGACGGCGTGGACGTGACCTACCGGGTGCAGGGCATGACCTGCGAGCACTGCCGGGAGGCGGTCACGAACGAGTTGAGCCACCTGCCGGGCGTCCGGTCGGTGGACGTCGACCTCGACACCGGCGACGTGGCCGTCGTCAGCGACGCTCCGCTCGACCCCGAGGCCGTGCGCCACGCCGTCGATGAGGCCGGCTTCGAGCTGACAGGAGAACCGGGTCTCGGCGGAGCGTCGAGCTCCTGACCCGCGCCCCGACCGCCGGACCGTCGCGGAGCCACCCCCTTTGAGGATGCTCGACACCCTCCGCTCGGTCGTCCGGTTCGGGCGTGTCGAGACCGATCCCGTCGAACGCCGACTGGCCCACGCGGCATCGGTCGAGGATCTCCGCCGCATCGCCAGGCGCCGCCTCCCGGCCGGCGTGTTCGACTACATCGACGGCGGCGCCGAGGACGAGCGCACGCTCGCCGCCAACCAGACCGCCTTCGCGGCCACGACGTTCCGCCCGCGCGTCCTGCGCGGCGTGGTCGAGGTCGACCCGACCTCGACCATCCTCGGCCGGCCCGTCGCCTATCCACTCGTGCTCGCCCCCACTGGCTTCACCCGCATCGCCGATCCCGACGGCGAGCTCGCCGTCGCCCGGGCCGCCGAGCGCGCCGGTCTCCCCTACGCCCTGTCGACGCTCAGCACCCGTTCGATCGAGGAGGTGCGCGCCGTCAGCGGCGGGCGGCTCTGGTTCCAGGTGTACGCCTGGCGCGACCGCGAGCTCGTGAAGGAGATGGTCGATCGCGCCGCCGCCGCCGGCTACGAGGCGCTCGTCTTCACCGTCGACAGCGCGATCCTGGGCCGGCGCGAGCGCGACGTCCGCCGCGGGTTCTCGCTCCCACCGACCATCGGACCGGGAACCCTCCTCGACGGCGCCCTCCACCCGGGATGGACCTGGTCGTTCGTGCGCAGCGAACCCATCCGCTTCGCCAACGTCGTGGGGCGCGACGTCGGCGACGGTGCGTCACCGGTCACGCTGTCCGACTACATCAACACCCAGTTCGACCCGGCCCTCGCGTGGACCGACGTGGACTGGCTGCGCTCGGTGTGGGACGGACCCATCGTGCTGAAGGGCGTCCAGACCGTCGATGACGCGGTCCTCGCCGCGGACGCAGGCGTCGAGGCCATCGCCTTGTCGAACCACGGCGGCCGTCAGCTCGACGGCGCGCCGTCCGCGTTCTCGCTCGTCGCGCCGGTCGCCGACGCCGTCGGCGGACGCGTGGAGATCATCTGCGACGGCGGCGTCCGCCGGGGCAGTGACATCGCGAAGGCCGTCGCCGCCGGAGCGACCGCGGCCATGGCCGGACGCGCCTACCTCTACGGCCTCGGCGCGGCCGGCGAGCGAGGCGTCGACCGCGTCCTCGAGTGGTTCCGCGCCGACCTCACCCGAACCATGGGCCTGCTCGGCGCCGGCACCGTCGCCGACCTCGACCGCGCCCTGCTGGACCTCCCGAGCGGATGACCGCGACCGCGTCGCCTGACGTACGGCTCAGTGGAGCCCGAGAGGAGAATCGAACTCCTGACCTGCTCATTACGAGTGAGCCGCTCTGCCGACTGAGCTACCCGGGCGGGGGCCACGACCCTACCGCCCTCCTCGCTGTCGCCCGACGGGGTTGCCCGCCACACTGGTGGCCCATGGGGGATCGGGAGGCGCACGACGGGCTGGCGGCGGAGGCCAACGCCCGCGCCTTCCAGCACGCACCGACGGGGATGGCGGTGCTCGACCTCGAGGGTCGCCTGGTGCAGGTGAACCCGGCGCTATGCACCATGGTGGGCCTGCCCGCCGAGGCCCTGGTGGGCAACACCCTCTCGGGCTACGCCCGGCCGGCCCACCTGGCGCCGCTGGAACGCTGGTTGGAGGCGGCCCGGGCCGACGCCGCGGCCCCGGCCTCGGCCGAGGCCTGGTACACCCGGGCCGACCGGTCCCGGGTCTGGCTCGTCACCGAGGTGGTGGCCGTCGGCGGCGAAGAGGGCAGCAGAGACGGCCGCGGTGGACCGGCCCGGTTCGGCCTGCTCATGGTGCACGACCGCACGGCCGCCAAGCTGATGGAGGAGGCCCTGCGCCGGTCGGGCGAGACGCTCGACGCCCTCGTGGCCAGCGCCCCGGTGGCCATCTACCAGGTCGACCCCGAGGGCACCGTGCTGCTCTGGAACCCCGCCGCCGAAGCCATGTTCGGCTGGCCGGCGGCCCAGGCGGTAGGGCGATCGCTGCCCATCGTGCCGCCCGAGGCGGCGGGCGAGTTCGCCGAGCTGCGGCGCCGGATCCTCGCCGGTGAGGTGCTCGCCGGCACCGAGGTGGTGCGCCGCCGGCGCGACGGCCGCGCCATCGACATCAGCCTCTGGACCGCCCCGGTCCACGACGAGGCCGGCCGGGCGGTGGCCATCATGGCCGTGGCGGTCGACGTCACCGAGGCCAAGCGGGCCCAGCTGCTCATCGCCGCCCACGCCCGGGTGCTCGAGCTGATCGCCCGCAGTGCCCCGCTCGAGGAGACCCTGGCCGGGATCACCGAACTCGTGATGGACCACGTGGAGGGCGCGCTGCTCGGCCTGTTCCTGGTGGAGGACGACCACTTCGTGGCCAGAGGGCCACGGCACCTACCGGCCGAGCTCCTCCTCCAGGTGACCGCTCCGGGGGGTGCCAACTCGGGCGCCCCGTGGGCGACGGCGGTGGCCGAGGGTCGGCCCGTGACCGTTGTCGTCGCCACCGACCCGACCGTCGCCGAGGCGCGCGACGCTCTCCTCGCCGCCGGCGCCGGGGCGGTGTGGGCCGTGCCCGTGGCCGACCAGGCCACGGACCGTCCCCTCGGCGCGCTGGTCACGTTCCACTCCGAGGGGAGGGCGCCGACGGAGCACGAGCGGGGCACCATCGCCCAGGCCGGCCACCTGGCCGCCATCGCCCTCGAGCGCTTCGACGCGGAGAGCCGCCTGGCCCACCAGGCGCTCCACGACACGCTCACCGGGCTGCCCAACCGCACGCTCCTCCTCGACCGGCTGGGCCACGCCCTCGCCCGGGCCGGCCAGCTCGACGAGGAGCTGGCGGTGCTGTTCATCGACCTCGACCGGTTCAAGGTGGTGAACGACGGGCTCGGCCACGGGGCCGGCGACCAGCTCCTGATCGGCTTCGCCGAGCGGCTGCGGTCCATCGTGCGGCCCGACGACACCGTCGCCCGCTTCGGAGGCGACGAGTTCGTCGTGCTCTCCGAGCGTCCGGACGGATCCCGCACCATCCTCGCCATCGCCGATCGGCTTGAGGACTCGCTGTCAGCTCCGTTCCTCATCGACGACGGCCGCGAGGTCTACCTCACCGTCAGCATGGGGCTCGCCGTCGGGCGGGGGCCGAGCGCCGAGGTGATGCTGCGCAACGCCGACGCCGCCATGTACCGGGCCAAGGAGCGGGGGCGCAACCGGCTCGAGGTCTTCGACGAGGCGATGCGGGCCGACGCCGTGGCCCGCCTCAACCTCGGCAACGACCTCCGACGGGCGATGGCCCGGGAGGAGTTCACCGTGCTGCACCAGCCGGTGGTCTCGGTGGCCACGGGGAAGGTGGTCGGCGCCGAGGCTCTCGTGCGCTGGCTCCACCCCACCCGCGGGCTCCTCATGCCGGACGAGTTCATCCCCGTCACCGAGGAGAGCGGGATGGTCGTGGCCCTCGGCGCGTGGGTGCTCGACACCGCCCTCGGCCAGGCCCGTCGCTGGGCGGCGGAGATCGACCTGTCCGACTTCACGTTGTCGGTCAACGTGTCGGCCCGGCAGCTCAGCGCGCCCGGCCTGGTGGAGCGGGTGGCCCGTCTACTCGAGATGCACGGGTGGCCGGCCGAACGGCTCTGCCTCGAGCTCACCGAGTCGGTGCTGATGCACGACGTCGACCTCGTTGGCGCCGACCTCGTGCGCCTCAAGGAGCTCGGCGTGCGCCTGGCCATCGACGACTTCGGTACCGGCTACTCGTCGTTGACGTACCTGCAGCGGCTACCGGTCGACCTGGTGAAGATCGATCAGTCCTTCGTGGCCGGCCTCGCCGACCCGGCCGAGAGCGGAGGCGACGACCGGAGCACCATCGTCACCGCGGTGGTGAGCATGGCCCACGCCCTCGGGCTTCAGGTGGCGGCCGAAGGGGTGGATCGGCCCGAACAGCTCGCCGTCCTGAAGGGCCTCGGGTGCGAGCTCGCACAGGGGTTCCTCTTCTCCCGCCCCCTCGACGCGGAGCGGTTCGCGGCCCTGCTCCGGGGAGATGTTCGGCCAGCCTGATCAGCGCAGCGGCGGGAGGCGCACGAAGAGGGACTGCAGGAGCAGCTCCTCGGCGGGGAACCGCACGAGCGCCTCGGTGGCGTCGTGCACCGCGCCGATGGCGCCCAGCAGCTCGGACGGATTCTCGGCGTCGGCCAGGCCATCGCGGTAGCGGCGGGCCAGCTCGGTGAACCCGAGCCGCAGCTCGTCGGTGCGCAGGCGTCGCAGCTCGCGCCGGTGACGGGCGGCCAGGTCACCTGCGCCCGAGCCACGCTGGCCGTACCGCGCGATGCGCTCGTCCAACTCGGCCGCCTCACGGGCGTGGCTGGCGGCGAGCGCTCCGGTGGCATCGTCGATGCCCGTCCTCACGTCGTCGACCAGAGCGGCGGCGGTGTGCCCGGTGCCGTCGAGCCGGCTCGGGACCTCTCGCCAGAGCGACACCCGGAGGGCGAGCCGCTCGTCGGTGGCCAGGAGGCGGGCCCGGTCGAGGTCACCATGGGCGGCGTCGGCCACCGAGGCGGCGCGGTCGGCGGGCACCCCCTCGGCTACGAGGGTCTCGAGCACGACCGCCGGGGCCAGCGCGGGGAAGTCGACGCGGGTGCATCGCGACGCCAGGGTCACCAGCTCGGGCGGGACCTCCTCGGCCAGCACGAGGAAGAACGTCCCCGGTGGCGGTTCCTCCACCACCTTCAGCAGCTTGGCGGCCGCCGGTCCGATCACGAGGTGGAACTCCTCGAGGATGATCACCTTGCGGTCCCCCTCCACGGGGCTGCGGCTGGCCCGGTGCACGATGGCCTCCGCCTGCTCGACGGCGATCTGCGCACCGACCCGCTCCACGCGGGTGATGTCGGGGTGCTGGCCGGCCATGGCCAGGTGGCGGTGACGCTCGGCGGTGTCGGGGTCGGCGCCGGCGGCCAGGATCTCGGCGGCAAAGGCGCTCGCCGCCGCCGAGGTGCCGCTGCCCGGGGGCCCGACGAACAGCCACGCGTGCACGGGCCGCTCCACCGCGGCCCGGAGGGCGGCCACCGCGTCGGGCTGCCCGACCACCGACGCCCACACGTCGGTCGTCGTCCGCTCGGCGTTCACCGCTCCAGCCGGTCGGCGAGAGCGGCCCGCACCCGTCGTGCCACCTCGTCCACCGGGCCCTCGCCGTCGATCACGACCCAGCGCCCGGGGTCGGCCGCGGCCATCGCCCGGAACCCGTCGGCCACGGCCCGATGGAACTCCTTGCCGGCGGCCTCCATGCGGTCGCGCTCGCCGCGAAGCCGGGCGGCGGCCACCGGCGCGGCCACCTCCAACAGCACCACCACGTCGGGCTCGAGGCCGACGGTGGCCCAGAGGGACAGTTGCCGCACCTCCTCGGGGGGCAGCCCCCTACCGTGGCCCTGGTAGGCCACCGAGGAGGGGGTGAACCGGTCGGTCACGACGTCGGTGCCCCCCCGCAGCGCCGGCTCGATCACCTCGGCCACGTGCTGGGCGCGGGCGGCGGCCATCAGCAGCGCCTCGGCCCGGTCGTCGAGGGCGACGCTGGCGGGGTCGAGCACGAGGTTCCGGATGCGCTCGCCGAGGGCGGTGCCTCCGGGTTCCCGGGTCAGCACGGCACCGAGGGCGTCGGCCGCCAGCCTTGCCTGGGTCGACTTCCCCGCCCCCTCACCGCCCTCGAAGGCGATCAACCGGCCGCGCTGTCCGCCGGCGCGTGCGGTTTCCGCCACCTCAGGACCGCTTCTTGGCGGCTGCCTTCTTCGCGCCCCCCTTGCGGGCGCCCGCGTTCCTCCCGGCCACCTTCTTGGCGCCGGCCTTCTTGGCGCTCGCCTTCTTGGTCCCGGCCTTGCGGGGTCGACCCGAGGCCTTGGCCGGACCACGGTTGCGGCGGTCCTGGAGCAGCTCGGCGGCCCGGGCATCGGTGATCGTCTCCACCTCGTCGCCCCTGCGCAGCGACGCGTTGGTGGCGCCGTCGGTGACGTAGGGCCCGAAGCGCCCGTCCTTTAGCACCATCGGTTGACCGCTGACCGGATCGGCACCGAGCTCGCGCAGCGGCGGCTTCGGCGCGGACTGACCCCGGCGCCGTTTCGGCTCGGCGTACAGGGCCAGGGCCTCGTCGACGGTGACGGTGAACAGTTGCTCCTCGGACTCGAGGCTGCGGCTGTCGGAGCCCTTCTTCAGGTACGGCCCGTACTTGCCGTTCTGGGCGGTGATCTCCTCGCCGGTGGCGGGATCGGTGCCCACCACCCGGGGCAGGCTGAGCAGGCGCAGCGCATCGTCGAGGGTGATCGTCTCGATGGTCATGTCCTGCAGGAGCGACGACGTACGGGGCTTGTCCTTGGATCCGGGATCGGGCTCGCCGAGCTGGACGTAGGGGCCGTAGCGCCCCGGCTTGGCCAGCACGGTCAGGCCGGTGTCGGGGTCGGTGCCGAGCTCCCGGTCGGCCCTCGGCGCCGACAGCAGCGCCAGCGCCCGCTCCACGGTGAGCTCGTCGGGGGCGATGTCCTCGGGAACCGACGCGGTGTCGTCGCCCCGCTTGAGGTAGGGCCCGAAGCGGCCGGGTCGGACCGCGATCTCGGTCCCGTCCTCGTCGCGCCCGATGGGGATGGCGTTGATGGCGGCGGCGTCGATCTCGTCGAGGCCGCGGTCCACGAGCGTCTTCAACCCGGGCGTGCCGTTGCCGAACCAGAACCGCTTCAGCCACGGCTCCCGCTCGGTGTGCCGGGCGGCGATCTCGTCGAGGTCGTCCTCCATGTGGGCGGTGTAGGAGTAGTCCACGAGGTCGGCGAAGTGGCGCTCGAGCAGGGCAATGACCGCGAACGCCACCCACGCCGGCACGAGGGCCGTGCCCTTCTTCCAGACGTAGCCGCGGTCCTGGATGGTCGACATGATCGAGGCGTAGGTGGACGGCCGACCGATGCCGAGCTCCTCGAGCCGCTTCACCAGCGACGCCTCGGTGAACCGGGCCGGCGGGCTGGTGGCGTGGTCCCGGGCCTCGAGCTCCGGCGCCGGCAGGCGGTCGCCCTCGGCCAGCGACGGCAGGATCGACTCGCGGTCCTCGAGCTCGGCGGCCGGATCGTCGGCCCCCTCGACGTAGGCCCGGAGGTAGCCGGGGAAGGTGATCGTGCGCCCCGATGCCGACCACTCGGTGTCGGTGCCGTCCGTGGTCGGCGCGCCCATGCGCACGGCCACGCTCTGGCCCCGGGCATCGGCCATCTGGGAGGCGACGGTCCGCTTCCAGATCAGCTCGTACAGCCGGAGGTCGTCACCCCGCAGCTCGGCCCGCAGCGACTCGGGTGTGCGGAAGCGGTCACCGGCGGGGCGGATGGCCTCGTGGGCCTCCTGGGCGTTCTTCACCTTGCGGTTGTAGAGCCGCGGGGCATCCGGCAGGTACTGCGCCCCGTACAGCTCGCGCACCTGGCTGCGGGCGGCGGTGAGAGCAGTCTCGGACAGGTTGAACGAGTCGGTGCGCATGTAGGTGATGTAGCCCCGCTCGTAGAGGCCCTGGGCCACCCGCATCACCTGGGTGGCCGACAGGCGCAGCTTGCGCCCGCCCTCCTGCTGCAGCGTGGATGTCATGAAGGGGGGCTTCGGCGAGCTGCGGAATGGCTTCTCCTCGACGCTGCGCACCGTGAACGGAGCGCCGCCGAGTGCTTCCTTCAGACCGAGGGCCGCGCTCTCGTCGAGGACGGCAAGGTCGTCGCGGCGCGGCCGGCCCTGGTCGTCGAAGTCCTTGCCGGTGGCCACCCGGTGGCCGTCGACGCCCACGAGGGTGGCCGAGAAGGCGGGGTCGGTCGGGAAGGCGGCGGCCAGGTCCCAGTAGCCGGCGGCCACGAACCGCATCCGCTCCCGTTCGCGCTCGACCACGAGGCGCACCGCCGGGCTCTGGACACGGCCGGCCGAGAGGCCTCCGTTGACCTTGCGCCACAGCACCCCCGACACCGGGTAGCCGAACAGCCGGTCGACGATGCGGCGGGCCTCCTGGGCGTCGACCAGGCCGAAGTCGATGTCCCGCCAGTTGGCCACGGCGTGGTCGATGGCGGCCGGGGTGATCTCGTGGAACACCATCCGCTTGACCGGCACGGTCGGCTTGAGCTCCTCGAGCAGGTGCCACGAGATGGCCTCGCCCTCGCGGTCCTCATCGGTGGCGAGCAGCAGCTCGTCGGCGTCGCGGAGGGCGGCCTTCAGCCGCCGGAGCACGTCCTTCTTCGTGTCGTAGACGACGTAGGTGGGCTTGAAGCCGTTATCGACGTCGACACCGAGGCCCTTCGGCTCCAGGTCGCGGATGTGGCCGACGGAGGATTCGACCACGTAGTCGGCGCCGAGGAAGCTCGCGATCGTGCGGGCCTTGGCCGGAGACTCCACGATCACGAGCGGCTTGGCCACGCGGGATAGGTAAAGAGCATCCGCGCCCGGCTGTCAAACAGTGAGCGGCGGCTACGAGGTGGCGGCCTCGTCGCCTTCGTAGCCGATGATGCTGAACGTGGCGCCCTGGGGGTCGGTGATCATCGCCTGACGGCCGTAGGGGGAATCGGTGGGTTCGTTGACGATGGTGGCACCGAGATCCCGGGCCTTGGCGACGACGGCGTCGGTGTCGGCCACGGCGAAGTAGAGGCCCCAGTGGGGCGCCGCCTCCGGGGTGGGCAGGCCGGTCATCCCGCCGAGCTCGTGGTCGCCGAGCTTGAACATGCGGTAGTCCATGTCCTCGCCGCCCCCGCCGTCCTCGCCGCCCATGGGCGGCGACTCGTAGGTGTAACCGAAGACGTTCCCGTAGAACTCGCAGGCGGCGTCGAGGTCGGGGGCGAGCAGCTCGCTCCACACCAGCGAGACCGGCTCGTTTGCGATCTCCGAGCCGTGGTGCCGACCAGCCTGCCACAGCCCGAAGGCGGCGCCGCCCCGGTCGAGGGCGACGGCCATGCGCCCCTGGTCGGCGACGTCCATCGGCGGCATCATCACCGTCCCCCCCGCCTCGGTGATGCGGGCGCAGGTGGCGTCGACGTCGTCGGTGGCCAGGTACGTCGTCCAGGCCACGGGCACCCCCGGCTGGGGCATCCCGCCGATGCCGGCCACCGCCTTGTCTCGGACCCTGGCCATGCCGTAGTGGCCCATCTCCTCGCCCGAGTCCTCGACGTCCCAGCCGAACAGGTCCTCGTAGAAGGCTTGCGCCGCCGGCGGGTCGCTGGGCATCAGGTCGACCCAGGAAGGGGTGCCGGCCGGGTAGGAGGTGAACTCGCTCATGGTGCGGAGGGTAGTGATCGTGGCCCGACTAGAACAGGGGCGGTGGCGACCTTCCTCGACGCCCTCGCCGACCTGGTCTCGGACCCGGTGCTCCGGGCCGAGTACCGCACCGACCCCGAGGCGTGGCTGGTCGACGCCGGCGCCGCCGACATCTGCGGCGAGGACGTCGTGGCCGCCCTCGGCGTGCTCCAGGGCTGGGTGCCGGCGGTCGCCGAGCACCTCGGGGTGGACGACCTCCCCGACCCGGCTCCGGGCGCCGGTGAGACCGAGCGGGCGGCAGCGGTGAGGTCGATCGACCACCTCCTCACCCGACTCGACGACGCCGGCGCCGGTCAGGACGAGGGCGCCGACGCCTGAGCGCGCTTGGACGCGAGAACCAGTATGGCCGAGCCGATGGCGGCGGCGATCACGGAGGCGACGAGGATGCCGACCTTGGCCTCATCCCGCACGTCGCCCGCATCGAAGGCCAGGCCGGCGACGAACAGCGACACGGTGAAGCCGATGCCGGCCAGTGCCGCCACCCCCACCACCTGAACCCACGTGGTGCCGGATGGGAGGTTGGCCACGCCCAGGCGGGTGGCCAGCCAGGCGGCGCCGGCCACCCCGACGGTCTTGCCCACAACCAGGCCGATCACCACGCCCAGCGCCACCGGGCCGGGCGACGTTAGGCTGTCGGCCTCCAGGCGCACCCCGGCGTTGGCCAGGGCGAACAGCGGGATGACGAGGTAGCTGGTCCACGGGTGCAGGGCCACCTCGAGCCGTTCGGTCAACGGCACCGAGGCCCGGATCAGGAACGAGACCCGGCGGACGTCGTCGGCGGAGAGGTCGGACCGGTCCTCCAGCGTGTCGACGATCTCCTCGGCCTCGAGGTCGGCCTGGAACGGCCGGGCCGGGGTGAGCAGGCCCATCACCACGCCGGCGATGGTGGCGTGCACGCCCGACTCGAACACGCACAGCCAGAGACCGACGCCGAGCCCGATGTACACGACGTGGGAGGTGACGTGGGCCCGCCGCAGCACAACCACCGCGGCGACCACGGCGACGGCGCCGGCCAGCCAGCTCAACGCGATGGCCCCCGAGTAGACGACGGCGATCACCACGATGGCCCCGATGTCGTCGACGATGGCCAGGGTGAGCAGGAACAGCTTCAGGCTGGCGGGGACGCGGCGGCCGAGGACGGCCACCACGCCCAGGGCGAACGCGATGTCGGTCGCCATCGGGATGCCCCAACCGCCGGCGCCCTTCCCCCCGGCGTTCACGGCCAGGTAGAGGAGGGCGGGCACCACCATCCCGCCCACGGCGGCCACCACCGGCAGGGCGGCCGCGCGCCGGTCCCGCAGCTCGCCGGCCACCCACTCCCGCTTGATCTCCAGACCGACCACGAAGAAGAACAGCGCCATGAGGGCGTCGTTGATCCAATGGGTGAGGTCCTCGCGGAGCTCGAAGTCCCCGATCGACAGGCCGATGCTCGTGGCGAACAGCGCCTCGTACCCCGCCTTCCACGGGGAGTTGGCCCAGACGAGGGCCACCACCGTCGCGGTCAGCAGCAGGATGCCACCGGCCGCCTCGGTGTCGAGGAAGCGCTGGACGGGCCGGGCCAACAACCGGGCCAGGCGGCGGTCGCTGTCGAACCAGGTGGGCCGGCCGCGGGTCTCGGTCGAGGCCATGGTTGCTCCGTTCGGGGTCGGCGAGGTCGCTCGCCGACCAGGCTTCCCGGCACACCATGGCGTTCAGTTGCCCTGCGGGGGCCGAGGCTACCCGGCGGCGGTACCGTCAGGCCGGTGGGGGCGGGGGCGGGGGCGGTCCGGCGGGTGTCGGTCACGGGCAACGCCGGGGTGGGCAAGTCGACGTTCGGGCGCCGCCTGGCCGAGCACCTCGGCGTGCCGTGGGTGGAGCTCGACTCGATCTTCCACCTACCGGGGTGGATCGAGCTTCCCGCCGAGGACTTCCGCGCCGCGGTGGCCGAGCTCGTGGCCGGTGACGGTTGGGTGGTCGACGGCAACTACCGGACCGTGCGCGACCTGGTCTGGGCGCGCGCCGACACGGTGGTGCTCCTCGACTACGCCCGTTGGCGGGTGATGGCCCGGATCACCCGCCGCAGCCTGGGGCGGGTGCTGAACCGCACCGAGCTGTGGAACGGCAACCGTGAATCGTGGCGGAACCTGCTATCGCGGGACCCGCACCGGTCCATCATCTTGTGGTCGTGGACGAACCACGGTAAGCACCGTTCCCAGCACCTGGCCGCCGCCGCCGACCCTGCGCTTCGCTCGCTGCGTTTCGTGCGCCTGCGCACCCCGGCCGAAGCCGACGCCTGGCTGTCAGCGCTGGGCGACGCCCGAGCCGACCTCCCCTGACCGGTTCGTTCAGAGCCGGCCCCCCAGTGGCGGCAGGGTGTGAAGGACCATCCGGACCACCGTGCCCTCAGGGGAAGGGCGGAACTCCACCTCGTCGGTGAGGATCCGGATCAGGGGTATGCCTAGGCCCCGGTCGAAGTTCAGCCGGGCCGGGTCGGTGACCGGGGGGTGGGCCGAGAGCGAACCGGAGTCGAAGCCGCTCCCGTGATCGGTGACCTCGACCTCGACCCGTTCGCTGTCGAGCAGGCACCGGATGCGGATGCTCTCGGCCGTCTCGGCGGAGTCGTCCACCACCACCGAGGTCTGGGCCTCCATGGCGTTCGTGCACGCCTCGGACACCGAGAGCCGCAGGTCGTCGATCCGGTCTTCGGGGAAGAGGGGGTCGTGGGACGCTGCCGCCGCCACCAGCAGGCGGGCCAGCGCGAGGAACTCCGGCCGGGCCGGGATCTCGAGCTCGACGACCTCGGACATCGCCGGGTCAGCCGGCCGCCACGGCCTCGTCGACGGACCGGTGCATGGGGAAGACCTTGGTGAGCCCGGTGATCTCGAACACCTTGAGGATCCGGGACTCGGTGCACACCAGGGCCAGCTCACCGTCGTGGGTCCGCACCCGCTTCAACGCCCCCACCAGCACTCCGAGGCCGGTGGAGTCGAGGAACTCCACCTTCTCGAGGTCGACGACGATCCGGTGCTGGCCCTCGTTGACCAGGTCGATGAGCTGCTCACGCAGCCGCGGGGCGGTGGCCACGTCGACCTCGCCGGTGACCGCCAGCACCGCCCAGCCGTCCCGATCCGACCGTTCCAGACCGAGGTCGATCAAGGTGGGGCTCCTGGGGAGGGGGAGACGACCCGGAAACGCTACACCGCCCGCCTTGGCGGCCCGGCCATCACCGGGGCGTCACATCGCGGTAATTACGACGAGGGAACTAGGCTCACGGTCCGGCGGCGTCCGGCCGCCCGGCCCGGGGAAACGCCATGGCCCTCACCACCGACGCACCACTCGACTCGCTGCTCCACGCCCTCGACGCCGCCAGTGGCGACCCGGGCCTCGTCCACCTCGAACGCATCGCCGCCCGCCCGGCCCGCACCGCCGGGTTGGACCGTCACCTCCCCGTCGAGGTGGCCGCCCGCCTCGGCGTCCCCGACCTGTGGACCCACCAGGCCACCGCCATCGACCTGGCCCGGGCCGGCCGCTCGGTGGCGGTCGCCACGGGCACGGCGTCGGGCAAGTCCCTCTGCTTCCAGGCCCCGATTGCCGAGGCGGTGGTGGACCGGTTGCGACCGGGCACCGCGCTCTGCCTGTTCCCCACCAAGGCCCTCGCGCAGGACCAGCTCCGCGGCTTCGGCGCGCTCGACGTGCCCGGACTGGTGCCCGCCACCTACGACGGCGACTCGGGGCCCGAAGAGCGCACGTGGACCCGCCGCCACGCCAACGTGGTGCTCACCAACCCCGAGATGCTGCACTGCGGGATCCTCCCCCACCACGAGCGCTGGGCCACGTTCCTGATGCGCCTCCGCTACGTGGTCGTCGACGAGCTGCACACCCTGCGGGGCATCTTCGGCAGCCACGTCGCCCACCTGTTGCGCCGACTGCGTCGCCTGTGCGCCCGGTACGGTTCGTCCCCCACCTTCGTGTTCGCCTCGGCCACCATCGGCGAACCCGGCCGCCTGGCCTCGGCCCTGTGCGGCCTGCCGGTGGAGGAGGTCACCGACGATGGGTCACCCCGGGGCGAGCGCATGGTCGCCCTTTGGAACCCGCCTTTGGTCGACGCCGGCTCCGGGGCCCGGGTCTCCGCCAACCGGGTGACCGCGCGGTTGATGGCCGAGCTGGTGGCGTCTGAGCACCGCACCATCGCCTTCTGCCGCAGCCGCAGGGGCACCGAGGTCGTCGCCGCCGAGGTCCGCCGACTCCTCCCCGACACCCTCGCCGGCGCGGTGCGGCCCTACCGGGGCGGCTACCTCGCCAGCGAGCGCCGGGAGATCGAGGCCGAGCTGTTCGGCGGGACCCTCCGGGGGGTGGTGGCCACGTCGGCCCTGGAGCTGGGCGTCGACATCGGGGGGCTCGACGCCTGCGTGCTCGACGGCTTCCCGGGCACCATCGCCTCCATGTGGCAGCAGGCCGGGCGGGCCGGGCGCGAGCAGCAGCGCTCGCTCGCCGTGCTGGTGGCGGGCGACGACGCCCTCGACCAGTACCTCATGGCCCACCCCACCGAGGTCTTCACCCGCCCTCCCGAACCGGCGGTGGTGAACCCCTCCAACCCGTTCGTGCTCGACGCCCACCTCGCCTGCGCCGCCTTCGAGTCTCCCCTCACCCCCGACGACGACGTCTGGTGGGCCCACGACGACCTGGCCGACGGCGTGCGCCGACTGGTGGTCGCCGACCGCCTCAAGCTGCGGGTGCGCCCGGCCCGGCGGGGATGCGACGTCAAGGCCGTCTGGGCGGCGCGCGGGTTCCCGTCGTCCGGCGTCGGCCTGCGCAGCGGGTCGTCGCGCGAGTACCGCATCGCGCTCGCCGACGGCACGCTCGTCGGCACCGTCGAGGAGAGCCGGGCCTGCTCGCTGGTGCACCCCGGCGCGGTGTACCTCCACCAGGGCCGCGCGTACCGGGTCGAGGTGCTGGACCTCGACGACCACGCCGCCATCGTCGTCCCGACCAGCACCGAGGAGTACACCCAGACCCGCACCACCACCACCATCGCCGTGCTCGACGACGAGGTGTCGCGCCCGGTCGGTCGGGCCGACCTGCACCTCGGAACGGTGGAGGTGACCTCACGGGTCACCGGCTACCAGAGACGCGACGCCTTCAGCGGGGAGGTGCTCGGCCTGGTCGAGCTCGACCTGCCTCCGAGCTGCCTGGTCACCCGGTCGTTCTGGTACGTGATCGAGCCGGCCGTGCTGGCCGCCGCCGGGGTCGCCCCGGCCGCCGTGCCCGGCACGCTCCACGCCGCCGAGCACGCTGCCATCGGCATCCTGCCCCTGTTCGCGATCTGCGACCGCTGGGACGTGGGCGGGGTGTCGATCCCCTGGCTGGACGACACCGGCGGCCCCACCGTGTTCATCCACGACGGCTACCAGGGCGGGGCGGGCGTGTCCGAGCTGGGCTACGGGGCGGCCGACCGCCACCTGGCCGCCACCCTCGAGGTGCTCGAGGGCTGTCCCTGCGCCGAGGGCTGCCCCTCCTGCGTGCAGTCCCCGAAGTGCGGCAACCTCAACGAACCCCTGGACAAGGCGGGGGCCATCGCCCTCCTGACCACCATCTTGGGCTGACCGGAGGCCTTCGACCCCGGGTCGTCGCTTCTTCGTGCCGATCGCGCCCCTAGCGGGCTCGCCTGGCACGCAGAAGCCCCTGAGGGCCGGCGCCATCGGTTCTTCGTGCCGCACGAAGAACCGATGCGGTGTCCGACGGGCGGTCAGTTCCGGGCGGCGCCGGCGGGGTCGAGGGCGTCGAGGGCGTCGAGGGCGGACAGCCAGCCGTCGTAGGTGGGGTCACCGGCGGCGTCGAGGTCGTCGAGCCACCGGTCGTAGGTGGGGGGCGCCGTCCCTGCCGGCTCGACGTCGCCGGCCGGCTCGGCCCAGTCGTCGGCGGCGTCGACGTCCAGGCCTTCGATGGCCGGCGCCGGCTGGGCCGCCTGGTGGAGCAGGTAGCGGATGTGGGCGGCCATCGCGATGAGCAGCAGGCCCAGCGCCATGGGCACCACCAGGCCGGGCCGGGGGGAGTCCTCGTAGCGCTGGACGACCCGGCCCCTGGTCGTCGGGAGCGGGTCGGCGGCGACGGCGGCCTCGTCCCCGGTCACCGGGTCGTCGAAGGGCAGGGTGGACTGGAACCCGTCGTCGATGGTGGTGGTGGTGTCCGACCCCACCGAAGATCCAGAGCGCGGCAAGGGCCGGGCCGGGATGGTGAGCGCCGGGCCGGGGCTCAGTCTCGGGCTCGGGCTCGGGCTCGGTGCCTTCGGGATCGGCGCCTTCGGGATCGACAGGTCGGGGACGGTGAGGGTGCTGACGTTGCCTCCCCTCCCGGTGGGAGGGGGCAGGGTCGGCCCGGGCGGCACCGTGCCGCGAGGCACCATGTCCGGCGGCGGCACCGTGGCCGTGGGCGACTCCTCCGAGGGCGGCACCGTGGCCGTGGGCGACTCCTCCGAGACCGGCGAGGCCACGGCTGGGGAACCGGGCCCGTCGCCCCCCCACCGCAGCACCCGCAGCCGGTACGAATAGGAACCGGGGCCGACCTCGTCGCTGAACGACGTCACGGTGGGCCCGAACGTGAACACCTTGGGATCGGCCCTACCCGGGGTGGAGCGCTCGAGCCGGAAGCCGACCATGTTCGGCATGTCCTTCGGATCGATGGCGTCCCACTCGAGGTCGAGGCCGTCTTCGACCTTGGTGAGCTCCGGGGCGGTGGGCGGGGCGGCGGGCACCGCCAGCTTGATGGTGGCTCCGTCGATGGCATCGGCGACCGCCGGACCGCCCTCGGCGGGGGTGTAGCGGGCAGTCACGGCGTAGGGGCCGTTGCACCCCGCCTTCACCGGCTCGGTGGAGAATCGGTCCTCCTCCGACGTCGGTTCGGGCTCGATCTTGATGTCGGGCGGAGGCTCAGGGGCGGGGCAGCGATCGGGCAGCACGAATCCGGGCCTCAGGGTGACGCTCACCGTGCCGTCAGTCGCGAGAGGTGGATGGGTGACCGTGCCGGTGATGACGGGGGCAGTGGTGAACTCGGCCTCGGGTTCGTCGATGGCGACGGTCCACACTTCGGGGTCCTGGGCGACCGCCGCAGGGGCCAGGCCGGCGCCGGCGGCGAGCACCACGGCCACGACGGCGAGGAGGCGGGCGGTCACGCTCCCCCGATGGTGGAGCTCACCCGGTCGGCCTGCACGATCAGCCGCTCGCGCGCCGACCCCTTCGGGTGACAGGTCGTGAGGGTGAGCTGGGAGATCTCGGTCGGGGCGACCACGTAGCTGGCGTTGGGCTCCACCACGAACGGCTTGCCCTTCATGCGGTACGTGCACTTCCCGATGGGGGTCTCGAGGATGACGACGTCGCCCTCGTGCAGCTCGTCGAGGTGGTTGAACGGGCGGCCGTAGGTGGTGCGGTGGCCGGCGATGCCGACGTTGCCGTCCGCGCACGGCAACGCTGTGGCCGGGTAGTGGCCGGCTCCCGCCCGCAACGCGCTCAGCGTCGTGCCCTCCACCACCACCACATCGACGCCGATGGCCGGGATCTTGAGCCGGGTGAGGCTGTCACCGGTCTCGATCCGGCCGGTCCGGTAGGCCCGTTCCAGGGATGGGCTGGCCAGCTGGCGCTCGAGGCGCACCTGGAGCCGCTCCTGGTAGACGTCGGTCCAGAACGGATAGCTGAACAGGCCCGCCGCCACCAGGACCATCAAGACGGTGAACCCGCTGAGGCCCCGGCGCACCCACGGCCGCCGCCGAAGGACGTCCACCACGGCGTCGAGCGGGTTGCCCGGCGGGAGCAGACCCGGCCTGAGCACGACCGCCACCACGAGCGCCACGAAGGCGAAGGCGAGAAGGGAGAGTGCGACTACGGTCAAGCTCACGACGGCCCCGTGGTCGACGGTGATGGCCGGACGGTCGGCCGGGCGGCCCGCGTGGTCGGGGCGACGACATCGGCGTTGCGGTGCATGCGGCGGACCTCTTCGCCGAGGGGGGCAAGCGGTTCGTTCAAGCCTCGACCCGCATGGTAGCGGCGGCGACGAGCACCAGATCCGGCACGAAGGCCCCCACCAGGGGTACATCGGTGGCGGCCCGGTAGGTGACCCGGACCTCCACCCGGCTGCCCGGGCCGCCCCGGCCGCCCACCGCCACCCGCGTACGGTCACCTTCGAGGCCGGCACTGGCGAGCGCGGCGCGGCGGGCGGCACCACCGCGGGCGTCGACAGCCGCCGCCCGGACGCCCTCACGGGCGGCCTGCACGGTGCGGACCTGGTCTCGCACGACCAGGCCCACCTGCACGATGAACAGGGCGACGGTGAGCAGGAGCGGCAGGGCCAGCGCCAGCTCAACGGTGGACTGGCCCCGCTGGCCCGAGCGCAGCCCGGCCGCCGCCATCCGCGCCGTGGTCACCGCACCTCGTCCGAAAGCGAGTCGAACACGGCATCGAAGAGCCGGCCGATGGCACCCGACTTGGTGGCCCAGGCCAGGAGCATCAGGGCGACGGTGGCCGCGCCCAGCAGGACGAGGGCGTACTCCGAGGTGGCCTGACCGGCCTCGCCATGGGTGGCAAAGAGGTGGCGGCGGGTCACGAGGAACGCCGAGACGGCGCAGTAGGTGGAGAGCATGGGTGGATCCGTTTCGCGGGTGGTGTCAGAGGCGCAGCGAACCGAAGGCGCTGATGAGCAGCGGCACGACGGTGAGCAGCGCGAACGCGGGGAGGGTGCACAGCACGAGGGGGAAGAGCAGCTTCACGGGGACCCGGCGGGCGGCTTCCTCGGCCCGGCGGCGGGACTGGAGGCGGACCTCGGCGGCCACCCGCTCCAACGGCCCGGCCAGCGGGGCGCCGTACCGCTCGGCCGCCACGAGGACGGCGATCAGCGGCCGGGTCGCGTCGGAGGTGTCGGCCAACACTCCTTCGAGGGCGTCGGCCGGGAGCTGGCCGAGGGTGATCCGCCGGGCGGCGGCGCCGAGGGCCCGACCGACTGGCCCGTGGCAACGGGAGGCCACTGCATCCAGGGCGAGAGGCACGGTGAGGCCCCCGCCGGTGGCGAGCACGAAGAGGTCGACCACCTGGGGGAGCTCATCGCCGATGGCGTCGCGCTCGGCGCGGGCGGCGGCCCGGCGCCGCACCGCCGGCAGGACGGCAGCGGCGAGGCCCGGGAGCGGCGCCAGCGGGAGGGCGAGCACGGCCAGGGCGACGGTGGCGAGGAGGGCGAGGCCGGCGATGGCGTCGGCGGAGCCGTCGGGCGGTCGACCGGCGATGGCCCGCAGCGGCCGACCGAGGCGGGCGGTCAGCCGGACCGACCGACGGACGGCCGTCGAGGATGGTGGCGGCGGCCCGGCGCCCGGCTCGGAGGGGGCGGCGGGAAGCAGGAGACGGCGGCGGGGGCGGTGCTGCCACGCCCCGGCGACGACCAACGCCGGCCATGCCGCGACGATGAGCGATGCCACCGGTCTCACGCCACCGCCGAGGTGATCCGCAGCATCCAGAGGGCCGCCACCGCGTCCAGGCCGATGCCCGAGGCGAGGCAGGCCAGGCCGGCCGGCGTGGCCAGGAGGACGTGGGCCACCCGGGGGTCGGCGGCCCCGGCCACCACCGCGAACACGAGCGGCGTGAAGCCCATGACCGCGGCGGACGCCCGGGCCTGGGCCGCCAGCGCCGTGGCCTCCCGCCGTACAGCGTCCCGGTCCCGGAGGGTGGCGGCCACGGCGTCGAGGGCCCGGGCCTGGGGCCCGCCGGTGGCGACACCGAGGGTGAGGGCGGCGACGGCCAGGGCGACGGCCGGCCGGGGCCGCCGCTGTGCCCACCGGTCGAGCTCGTCGGTGAGGACGCCGCCCCGCTCGACCGCGGCCACCACCTCGGACAGGGCGGCAGCGGGATCGGCCGCCGGATCCAGCGGCTTCCCTTCGGCGTGGGCGGCGCTCGCGCCGGAAGCGGCGCCGGCCAGGGCCTGGGGCAGCGACGACCCGGTCCGGAGGCGGCGGGCGATGTCCTCGACGAGGTCGGGCAGGGCGGCATCCGAGCGACGATCACCTCGACCCCGCACCGCACGGAGCACACCGAACGGGAGGCCGGTGACGGCCACCACCGCCAGGCCGGCGAGGCCCGTCCCGCCGACGAGGACGGCGGCACCGACCATCACCGGTGCGGCCAGCACCCAGATCCTCCATGCCGAGGCTCCCGCTTCGGCGGTCAACCCGGCCTCGTCCAGCGCCAGCTGCACCGCCGCCGGAGCGCGGGGCACGGATCGCCCTCCGACCGGCCGGGTGGCGTGCGGCCCGGCAGCGAGACGGCGCCGCACGCGATCGGTGGTGCCCGCCCGCACGGCCTTGGCGAACACGACGACCGTGGCCGCCACCAACCCGGTGGCGGTTCCGAGGGGTGGGATGCTCACCCCGCCTCCAGCCAGCGGTCGTCGGCCGGTGGAGCCGAGGGGTGGCGGGGAGGGCGCTCGGGCAGCGCCAGGACCCGCTCGCCGGTGGCCAGCAATCGGGTGCGGGGCGCGCTCGGGGCGAGGCCACCACCGGACCCGTCCCCCATCGGGGCTTCCGCCTCCCGGCGGACCTCGGCCACCGCGGCCACGCCCCGCCGGCCGTCCGGACGGCGGGTGACGTGCACGAGCAGGTCGATGGCCGACGCCAACTGCTCGCGCACCGCCGCCAGGGGGATGGCCACCTCGCCGGTGAGCACCATGGTCTCCAGGCGGCGCAGGGCGTCGTCGGGCCCGTTGGCATGGCAGGTGGACAGAGAACCCTCGTGGCCGGTGTTCATGGCCTGCAACATGTCGAGCGCCTCGGCGCCGCGGGTCTCGCCCACGACGATGCGGTCGGGGCGCATGCGGAGGGCGTTGCGGACCAGATCGCGGATGGTGACGGCCCCCGACCCCTCGATGCTCGGCGGGCGGGCCTCGAGGCGCACGACGTGCTCGCCGGGGAGGCGGAGCTCGGCGGCGTCCTCGATCGTCACGATCCGCTCGCCGGCGGGGATGGCTGCGGCCAGGGCGTTGAGGAGGGTGGTCTTGCCGGCGCCGGTGCCGCCCGACACCACCACGTTGGCCTTGGCCGCCACCGCCCACCGGAGCATGGCCGCCACCGGCCCGGCGACCACGTCATCGAGGGGGACCGCCCGGGCGCCGAACCGCCGGATGGTGAGGCACGGGCCGTCGATGGCCAGCGGAGGCACGATGGCGTTCACCCGCGAGCCATCCGGGAGGCGGGCGTCGACCAGCGGTGAGGAGCGGTCGACGCGCAGGCCGAGCGGCGCCACGATGCGGGCGATCAGGAGGTCGATGGCGGGCGTGTCGAGCACGACGTCGGTGCGGGCCAGGCGGCCGGCCCGCTCCACCCAGACCGGCCCCGGCCCGTTGACCATCACCTCGCTGACCTCGGGGTCGGCCAGCACCGGCTCCAGCGGGCCGAGGCCCCCCGTGCGGGCCAGCACGCGGTGGACCACGGCGTCGACGTCGGTGCGGCCGAGGAGCGGCGCCGCCTCCCGCACCAGCCGGGCCACCTCGCCGGCGGCCACCGGCGCAGCCGCGGCTCGGCCCGTGGCCAGCACCCGGCGGTGCACGGCGTCCTCCACCGAGGCCAGGGTGGCGATCACGCTGCGAGCGGGGGCACGAGGGTGCGCAGCGCCCGGTCGAGGGCGCGGGGCAGGCGGGACGCGAGCATCCCGGCGTCGACCGACCGGGCCACGGCCGGATCGACCGCCACCTCGGCCAGGACCGGAGCGCCCACCACCGTCTCCACCTCGTCGCGACCGAGGGCCCGGCCGGGTTCGCGGACCAGCACCACGCCCGACGGTCGGACCGGAGCCATCGCCGCCCGGCGCAGGGCGAGGTAGCAGGCCCGGGTGACGAGCAGCGACGAGGTGGCGGCGGCGGCCACGGCCAGACCGGGCGACGTGGCGTCGAGCACGCCGCAGTCGGCCACCGCCGGGCGGGGGTCGGCGGCGAGAAGGCCGGCCAGCACCTCGACCCGGTCGCCGGCCGGGAGGGGGCCGGTGCCCCGCGGCAGCAGCGACAGGCCGGCGCCGGCGTCGAGCTCCAGCCGGGCCAGGGCATCAGCGGGGACCGAGGACCCGGCCGCCAGCCAGGCCGCTAGACCCGGGTCGCGGGGATCGGCCACGCCGAGGGCGGCGGGCACGTCCCCGGCCAGGTCGGCGACGAGCACCCCGCCGGGGTGGGAACGGGCGAGGACGAGGGCGAGCGACACCGACACGACGGTGGTGCCGGCGCCTCCCTTGACGGACCAACAGGCGATGAGCACGGAGCCTCCCCGGGCGCGGAACAATGGGCCGGGGGAAGCGGTCCGGCCACCATCGCGCGGCCCGGAGGCGCGGGCAAGGGGTCGCTTGCGGTTTTCCCGCGAACTCGCGTCCCTAGGGTGGTCTCCATGGAGGCGGCGTTCTTCGACCTCGACAAGACGGTCATCGCCCGAGCGTCGATGGTCGCCTTCGGGCGCCCCCTCTACCGGGCGGGGATGGTCTCGCGGTGGCTGGTGCTGCGGGCCCTCTACGGCCAGGTCGTGTACCTCTACCTCGGCGCTGACGAGGCCCGCATGGCCCGCATGCGGGAGTCGGTGCTGCGCATCACCAAGGGGTGGGACCAGGCCAAGGTGGGCGACGTGGTGCGCGAGGCGCTCGAGGAGGTGATCGAGCCCATCGTGTTCGACGAGGCTCTCGAGCTCCTAGCCGCCCACCGCGACGCCGGGCGCCGGGTGTTCCTCGTCTCCGCGTCACCGCTCGAGATCGTGGCGCCCCTCGCCGGCTACCTGGGCGTGGACGAGGCGATCGCCACCCGGGCCGAGATCGACGCCGACGGCCGGTACACCGGCTCGGTCGAGTTCTACTCCTACGGTCCGTCCAAGGTCGACGCCATGCGGGACGCGGCCGAGCGCGACGGCATCGACCTGTCGGCCTCCTGGGCCTACTCGGACTCGATCACCGATCTGCCCATGCTCGAGGCGGTCGGCCACCCGGTGGCGGTGAACCCCGACCGTGACCTGTCTCGGGTCGCGGCCGAGCGGGGGTGGGAGGTGCGCCACTTCAGCCACAAGGTCCGCCTCCGGGACCGGGTGCACATGCCGTCGCCCGGTCCGAGGGCGGTGGCCGGCGGCGGTGCCGTGGCGGCGGCCACAGCCGCGCTGGTGACGTGGTGGTGGCTACGCCGGGAGCCTCCGCCGCCCCCGCCGTCGAGGGCTCAGACGGCGCGGACCTTCTTGGCGGCGATGGCGGCCAGAGCGACGAGCACGACGAGGAGCAGGAGCTTCTTCATGGCGCGCACCCTACCTGGGGCTACTTCAGCTCGTAGACGTCGTAGGTGAGGGTGGAGCCGTCGAGGTGCCCCTTGGCCACGGCCTGGACCTTGTTCAGCCAGGTGTAGCGCTCGTCGCCGGTGTCGAACCGGGGTGCGGTGTACACCGGGGCGTCCATCCCCTGGGAGAAGTCGCGGCGACCCTGGTAGTGGAGGAAGATCAGGGCGCCGTCATGGGTCTCGATGGTGGCCCGGACGTCGAGGCTGCCGGTGCCGTCGGAGCCGATGGTGAGCCAGTCGGCCGCCGAGCGACCCTTCATCTGCCCCCGCAGCCGGTCGCCCTCGACCGACATCGTCAGCACCTCGATGATCACCCGGGTGCCGGCGGGGGTGGCGGGAAGGACGAGCGGGTCGTCGAGCTCGGCCACGATCGTGCACAGCGGGATCAGCTCGAGGGTCACGGCGCCACGGTATGCACGACCGCCGGCCCCGGCTCAATCGACGGGAACCTCGAGTGCGGCGAGCAGGGCTCGCACCCGCCGTTCGATCTCGTCCCGGATGGGTCGCACGGACCCCACGTCCTGGCCGGCCGGGTCATCGAGCTCCCAGTCCTCGTAGCGCGTGCCCGGGTACAGCGGGCAGGCGTCGCCACAGCCCATGGTGACCACGACGTCGGCGGCCTGCACGATCTCCTCGGTCCACGGCTTGGGGAACTCCTCGGTTATGTCGATGCCGGCCTCGGCCATCGCCGCCACCGCCGACGGGTTGAGCTCCGTGCCGGGCTCGGAGCCGCCGGACCACGCCATCGCCCGCTCACCGGCGAGATGGGTGAACCACCCGAGGGCCATCTGGGACCGACCGGCGTTGTGCACGCAGAGGAACAGCACCGTCGGCACCCCGCCGTCGGCCTTCCCCTCGACCCTGGCCAGCGCCCGGAGCCGCTGGCGGGCGAACCGCTCGGCGATGAGCGGCAGGAAGGCGAGGATCCTGGCGTTGGCGGCGATCTGCTCGTAGCTCGAGGCCAGGAACAGCTCGATGGTCTCGGTCCCGAAGACGCCCTCGAAGTCCTGACGGAGGTTGGCGGCGGCCGACCGCATGGCCCGTCGCTGTTCGATGGCGATGTCCTCGAGTGCGGGCATGGCGATGCTCCTGTGCTCAGGCCGCCTCGGCGTCGTGGGGGACGACGAGGTCGGCGGCGGGCAGATCGGGGTGGAGGAAGCGGCCGAGGGCGATGGCGGCCAGCCCTCCGGCCACCTGGGCGGCGATGAACGCCGGTGCCGAGGTCCAGCGGATGCCGGCGAAGGTGTCGCTCAGGGTGCGACCGATGGTGACCGCCGGGTTGGCGAAGCTCGTCGACGACGTGAACCAGTAGGCGGCGGCGATGTAGCCGGCGACGGCGAACGGTGCCGCCGAGGCGCGACGGGAGCGGACGACGCCGAGGAGGACCGTCACCAGGCCGAAGGTGGCCACCACCTCGCCGAGCCACAGCCCGCCCGACGCGCGGGTGTGGGTGGACAGGTTGACCGGGTCGAGGTCGAACATCACGTTGGCCACGACCGCCCCCGCGCCCCCGCCGACCACTTGGGCGGCGACGTAGGCAACCGCATCGGACGTGCTGAGGCCGCCGAAGATGCGCTCGGCGAGGGTCACGACCGGGTTGAGGTGGGCCCCTGAGACGGACCCGAACGCGAGGATGAGCGCCACCAACCCACCGGCGGTGGCGATCGAGCTCTCGAGCAGTTGCAGGCCGGGGTCCGCGGGCGAGAGCCGCTCGGCGGCGATGCCGGAGCCGACCACGACCGCGACCAGCAGAACGGTGCCCACGCCTTCGGCGGTCACCCGACGGGCGAGCGTCGCGGTCACCGGCTCAGCAGCACGGCCGGCGCCGGTCGCCGCGCGCCGGTGCCGTCGCTGCGAGAGCGCCGACGGCGTCACCGAGGCGGGCCAGCCCCTCGGGCAGGAGCCGGTAGTAGGTCCAGTAGCGGTACCGGGAGGTCTCCACCAGCTCGGCGTCGCGAAGGACGCCGAGGTGATGGCTGACGAGCGGCTGCGCCACCGCGAGAGCGTCGACCAGGTGGCACACGCACAGCTCCTCCTCGGCGAGGAGCTCGACGATCCGCCAACGCAGGGGCTCTGCGAGCACCTTCAACAGCGTCGGGAAGGCCGCCACATCTATATCAGTGCTCATCGACATGGAGCTTGGTTGATAAAGAGGAGGGCGGTCAAGGTCGGTGCCGCTCCCGTGTACTCAACCGCGACGAGTCTTCTCCCCCCTGACGTACTCGTCCGCGATCTTGGGTGACGCGCATGCCAACCAGCCGTCGACGATGGCAGCTCGCAGGGCCCGCTTCGTGACCGTCCTCAGCTGGATGAGGACAGCCGGATAGCCATCGAAGTGGGGGATCGTGAAGAACGCCTTGGCGTTCGCGGCGAGGACGGCCTCCTTCTCGGCGAGATCTTCGACCCGGACCGCGAGGATCGGTGCCGGCGGCGGCTTGGCATCGCCGAACCGTCGGATGTCCGCCTTGCTGAACGGCCTCTCCCACGCGAAGGCCTTCCCGGCGACGGACCATGTGCGAGTGCCGTAGCGCTCGCCCTCGACGACTCCGGGCAGCTCCGTGGCCATCCGAGCCGCCTCGTCGACGCTCACCATCGGCTGGACCGTACCGCTGGCAACCGACCGACCGCTTGGTGGCGCGAAGGGCATGGCATCGCTACACGGGCCGGAGCGAGTCGCCCGGAGAAGGTGGGAGCTCGACGTCGATGGCATCACCTGGTCTCACGGCGCCGTCGACGGTGACCACGCCCATCACGCCGGCGAGTCGGAGGAGCTCGCCGGCTGGATCTCGTGCGAGCGGACGGCGGCGACATAGGCGGTCATGGCGAATCATCGTGCCGCCTTCGCCGAGCCGCTCACCTCGTGCCGGCGACGGAGTCGGGGGATCACGGCGTCTGGATGGAGGCAGGATGGCCGGGTGCGACAGGTGTGCGACGACGAGCGCCGCGCCCGGCTGGCGGTCCGACACGCGCTGGCCCCGGCCTCCCGGAGGGACTCCCCCGAGGCCGCCGTCCAGGCGATGACCGTGCTGCACGCCACCGAGCCGGCCACGGTGTACCTGTCCTGCTGGGCTCGCACCCGATCGCTAGAGGTCGCCGGCGTGGACCGCGCGCTCTACGAGGACCGCAGCCTCGTCAAGCAGTTGGCCATGCGACGCACCCTCTTCGTGTTCCCGCGCGACCTGCTGCCGGCGGTGTGGCCCAGCGCCTCCGCCCGGGTCGCCGGCACCGAGCGCGCCCGGATGTCCAAGGACGTCACGAAGGAGGGGCTCTGCGATGACGGCGTCGCCTGGCTCGAACGCGCCGGGGCCGCCGTCCTCGCGGTCCTCTCGGACGCACCCGACGGCCGCACGGCGGCTGAGGTTCGCCAGGCGGTGCCGATGATCGACGTGAGGGTGTCGGCCAGCGAGTCGTTGGCGGCGTCCAGGGTGCTCACCCTCCTCGGTGCGACAGCCGAGATCGTGCGCGGCACCAACGCCGGTCGCTGGCACACGTCCCGACCACGCTGGACCCTGATGCAGCACTGGCTCGAAGACGTCCCGTCGCCATGGGGCGCCGACGATGGCTACCGCGAGCTCGTCCGCCGCTGGCTCCACACGTTCGGCCCCGGAACCGAGGACGACATCGTCTGGTGGCTGGGTGCCACCAAGGCCGTGGTGCGGACGGCGCTGGCCGAGCTCGGCGCGAAGGCGGTCTCGCTCGACCAGGGCGGCACCGGCTGGCTTCTTCCCGACGACCTCGACGAGGCACCGGATCCCGGCTCGTGGGCGGCGCTGCTGCCGGTGCTCGATCCGACCATCATGGGCTGGCGGGGCCGCGACTTCTACCTCGGCCCGCACCGCGACCGGCTCTTCGACAGCCGCGGCAACGCCGGCACGACCGCCTGGGTCGACGGCCGAGCGGTGGGCTCCTGGGTTCAGGACGACGCCGGTGTGGTGGAGGTGCGGCTGCTGGAGCGGATCTCGGTCCACGCGCGTCGCGCCCTCGACGTTGAGGCGTCGCGCCTGACCACGTGGCTGAGCGGCTTCCGGGTCCCGAGCGTGTACCGATCGCCAGCCATGGAGGCTCCCCCACCGAGCTGGATGGCGCGACCGAACTGACGCAATGTCCGAGGACGGCGGCCGCCCCGCTGTGAAGCGCTACGTTCGGCCGCGGAGGTGTCAGCTGACCTGGTGGCAGCCCCCGCCTTCAAAGCGGGTGGCACGGGCGATCCCCGTGCGGCGGGTTCGATTCCCGTCCACCTCCGCCACCCCGGTCGCTCTGGCATGCATCGGCGGTGCTATAGCCACGGGTATGCATGCCAGAACGTGTCCGCCTGTAGCGACCCCGCCGTTCGACGCCGTGCTGTTCGACGCCGGCGGCGTGCTCGTCGTTCCGGACACCACCGTGCTCGGCCCGGTGGTGGCCCGCTTCGGTGGCACCACCGACCGCGAGGCGCTGGTGCGAGCCCACTTCGCCGGCTCCCACGCGCTCGACCAGGCCGGCGGCGACGAGGAGGACTGGCTGGCCTACCACCGCGGCTACGCCGCCGCCTGCGCAGTGGACGAGGGCCGGCTGGACGAAGCTGCCGCCGCCCTGCTCGACACCCTCCGCCACGCCCACTGGCGCGAGCCCTTCCCCGGGGCCCTCGAGGTGCTCGCCGCCCTCGACCGCCGCGGTGTGCCCATCGGCGTGGTGTCGAACGCCGCCGGCCAGGTGGAGGCCATGCTGGTGACCGAGGGCCTCTGCCAGGTCGGCGGGGGCGGGGCGGTGCCGGTGCGTTGCGTCGTCGACTCGCACGTGGTGGGTGTCGCCAAGCCCGACCCGGCCATCTTCGACCATGCCCTGCCGCTCCTGGGGGTCGAGGCCGGCGAGCGCATCGCCTACGTGGGCGACACCGTCTTCAACGACGTGCGGGCGGCCGACGCCGCCGGACTGACCCCCCTGCTGCACGACCCCTACGGGTTCCACGCCGCTTCGGGCGCGGTCGCCCGCACGGTCAGAGACCTGGCCGAGCTCCTCGACCTCGTGCCGTGACCGGGATCAGACGGCGAGCAGGTCCCGCGCGCCGGTGTCGCTGGAGGGGTGGCGCAGCTTCGACATGGCCCGGGCCTCGATCTGGCGGATCCGCTCACGGGTGAGGTTGAAGTGCTCCCCCACCTCCTCGAGGGTGCGGGGCTCGCCCCGGTCGAGGCCGAAGCGCAGCTTCAGGATCTCCCGCTCCCGCTCGTCGAGCGGGGCCAGCAGACGGCTGATCTCCTCGGGGAGCAGGGCGGTGGCGGCCACCTCGAAGGGCGACTCGGCCGAGCGGTCCTCGACCACGTCGCCCAGCTCGGCGTCGCCGTCCTCCCGGAGCGGCTCGGACAGCGACAGCGGCTCGGCGGCGAAGCGCAGCGCCTCGGTGACCTTGTCCTCGGGCATCTCCACCTCGGCCGACAGCTCGGACAGGGTGGCGGGGCGACCCATCTTGAGCTCGAGGCGGGCCCGGGCCTTCTGGAGGCGGGCGAGGGTGTCGCCGGCATGGACGGGGAGGCGGATGGTGCGCCCGGTGTTGGCGATGCCCCGGGTGATGGCCTGGCGGATCCACCACGTGGCGTAGGTGGAGAACTTGAAGCCCTTGCGCCAGTCGAACTTCTCGACGGCGTGCATGAGGCCGAGGTTGCCCTCCTGGATCAGGTCGAGGAGGGGCAGGCCCGACGCCTGGTACTTCTTGGCGATGGAGACGACCAGGCGGAGGTTGGACTGGACGAAGGTGCGCTCGGCGTCCTCGCCCAGCTTGGCCAGCCGGCGCAGCTCCCGACGACGGGCGGCGGTGACCTCCTTGCCGCCCCCGTCGATCTCCACCCGAGCGGTGTTGCCGGTCTCGATGGCCTGAGCGAGGCGGACCTCGTCGTCCTTGGTCAGCAGCGGGTACTGACCGATGTCGGTGAGGTAGAGGCGGACCAGATCCTCCTCGTCACGCTCGACGCGCTCTTTGGGCAACAGACGACCTTCTTCGTGGAGGGGTCGGGATGACTAGGCGCCGTCCGGCGCCTCGCAGCACCTCGGCGGACGGGCCAGGGGCCCAAGGCTTCGCTGACTACGATACCGATCCGGTCAAGGTCGCCAACCCGTTGACCCGCCGAGTGTCACCCAGCGTGACCGCTCTCGGAGGAGAAGAGCCTTGGCTGCCGAGGTCGAGACCACCATCGTGACCATGGAGTTCGACGCCGCCGACCCGAGTTCCCTCCTCGCCGTCCTGGCCAAGTACGTCGTCCTGGCCCGGGGCCACGAGGGCTGCCGGAACATCGACCTCTGCGCATCTGCGGCAACTCCGGGCCGAGTGGTCGTGATCTCGAAGTGGGCGTCCCCGGAGGCCCAGCGGGCCCACTTCGACTCGCCGGAGATGGTGGAGATGGCCCGGGCCTGCACCGGCCTGCTGACCCGGGCCCCCCGCATCGACCTCCTCGAAGGCATCTCCGCCCACGACCTGGCCTGACGCGCCCGGCGTGCACCCGGTGGCCTACACCCGCTGGGCGGCGGCCTCGTCGGAGATGGCGGTCAGCTCGGCCCAGGTGAGCCCGTCGGCGGTCCAGAGCCGCTCGAAGGCGGCGTCGGCACCGTCGGTGAAGCCGTGGCGGTTGCGGAACTGGTACAGCCGCCGCTGGCGCTGGCCGGGGTAGCCGAGGCGCTCGAGCCGTCCGACGGCGTACACGTCCCAGGCCACCTGGTGGGCCAGGGTGAGCTGCTCCCCGACGGCGGGAGCGGCGAACGCGGGGTCCAGCCGGTCACGGGCCTGGAACAGGTGCGTCCCGAGGACGTCGGCGGCGCGGGCGGGGCTGAACTGGCGGATCCGCTTCGGGTCCTCGAGCGCACCGCCCTCGACCGCCAGCTCGAGCGGCTGCAGCGAGGTGAGGGTCACCCGGGCCAACGGTGTCGTCTCGTCGATGCTCATGACCACCGCGAGGTCGGGCGGCAGGCCCACCTCGCCGACGAGCCGTTCGGCCACGGCCACAATGGCGGCGGGGTCGTAGTCCACGAGCGCGAACGAGTCGGGGGTGACGGTGACGGGCATCGCCTACTCCGCGCCCGCGGCCACGACTCGCCCGCGCTCCTCGGCCCGGGCGGCCCGCTCCCGTGACGCCTCGCGGGAGAGCTCGGCGATCTCGTCGATCTCGCCGGTCTCGAAGCCGGCCAGCTCGCGGAACCGCCGGGCGAGGCGCACCGGGCTGTCGTCGTCGTCGCCGCGGATGCCCCCGTAGGAGAAGACCTTGTCGACCACCTTCTGGAACTCGAGCGCCCGGGCCCGCCGCTCCGGGTCGCGCTCAGTCAGGCGGCGCAGCCAGTCCGAGCCCATCTTCACGTGGGTGACCTCGTCGGCCAGCATCCAGTCCTCGCAGAACTCGAGCACCGGGTCCCCGGCCGCCTGACCGAACTCCCGCATGGTGTTGAACACGTCGATGGCCAGGCCCTCGAGCGCCCGGTTGACGCCGGTCAGGCGGAGCACCGGGTCGCTGTTGCAGGCCGCCTCGTAGAGGATCGTCGACTCGGCGTACTCGCCGACCTGGGTGCCCATCCAGTCGCCGAGCTTGCAGGAGATCTCGACGTGGCGAGCCTCGTCCCAGCACTGGCGGGCCATGTCGAGCTTGAGGGGGAAGGGCACCTCGTCATCGCCCGTCCCGAGGTCGAAGTCCCAGCACGTGCGGCCGGCGCCCTCGAGGGCCTGCACCTCGCCGACGAAGATCCCATGCATGAGTGCGCGGGCGGCGTCGGGGGCGCCGGGGCGGTCGTGGGTCATCGGGCGACCACGGCGGGGCGTCCCGTCGCCGCGCCGCGCCGCCGGCGCCCGCGGGTCGGTGAGGCGGTCTTCCATGGACGACCGGCTGAAGCGCTCGTCGCGGGCCAGCTCGGCGACCGGGAGCGACCGTTTCACGACGCCTCGGCGGCGTCGCCGGCCCGGGCCACGTAGGCGTCGCCGATGGATCCCGGTCCGGCGATGCCACCGGCCGCCACCATCAGCTCCTCGAGGCGGGCGGCGTGGTCGGCAGCACGGCGCACCTCGGCGGGGGAGCCGATCAGGGACTGGAGGGTCATCTCGCCGTCGCGCCAGTCCTCGAACTCGTCCTGGAGGGCGAACTTCAACGACCGGATGGTGGGCGCGTCGGTGATGGTGGAGGTGTTGTTGAGGTGGAACGTGTAGGCGGCGATCTTGTGGGGGATCAGCACCCGGTAGACGCCCACCAGCTTCTCGATGGTGAGCTCGGGCGCCTCCGGCTCGGTCATGGCCGCCACGAAGGCCACCATCTCGTCGTTGGCCGGAGCGGTGAGGCGTTCGGGGTTCATCTCCCGAAGCTCGGGCAGGCGCTTGTGCCACAGCTCGGCGTGCCACGCGTGGTGGTAGGTGTGGGTGCCGAGGCGCATCTTCACGTCGAGCTCGGGCACGGTGGCCACCCAGCCGCCGAGGACCTCGAACAGGCGCATCTCGATCCACTTGTAGTTGCCGACCCGACGGGCGGATTCCTCCACGGTGAACGCCCCCGGCAGCTCCCGACGGTCCCAGGGGGCGAACGGGGCTCGCGGCGCTCGCGGATCGGCCATGACCACTCCCCTCGCCCTCGCTCGGGCGGCTGACGACGTGAGCGGCCAGCGTGCCCCGCCTTGACCCGACGGTCAAGCAGCGGCCCCGCTGGTTCTGGCATGCGCTGCGGGGGCTATAGCAACCGCTGGGCATGCCAGAACGCGACGGAAGCCCAGCGGGCCCTCTCTAGACGTCGGCGTGGCGGGGGACGATCGGTCGGCCCCTCCAGGCCGGCACCAGCTCGGTGAGGAGCACGGCGGTCAGGATGAGGGCGGCGCCGAGCACACCGCGGCCGCCGAGGCGATCGCCGACGAAGTAGCCGAGGGCGCCGGCAAAGACCGGTTCCAAGAGCAGCAGCAGCGCGGCGCGGGCCGGCGGCAGCACCCGCTGGGCCCACACCATGCACAGCACCGCCACCGCCGTCGGGCCCACCCCGGTGAAGGCGGCGGCGGCCCACGCCGGTGCACCGAAGCGGTACCCGCCGAGAAAGAAGCCCGGCACGAGGCAGCCGAGTCCAACCGTGAGCACCTGCCAGAACGTGAGGCGCAGGGCGTCGTGGCGGGCGGTGGTGCGGTCGAGGATCACGATGTGCAGGGCGAAGCAGACGGCGCACCCGAGGGTGAGCCACTCGCCTCTGCCCAGGGCGTCGACCCCGCCGGACAGCAGCACCAGCCCCACCACGGCGAGGACGACGCCGACCGCCGTCACCCAGCCGGGCGCCTCCCGCAGGAGCACGGCGTTGATGAGGGGGACGAACACGACGAGCAGGTAGGTGATGAACGCCGAGGTCGATCCGGTCGTGTACTGCAGGCCGATCGTCTGGAACACGTAGCCGGCGAGGAAGACCGACCCGGCCAGCACGCCGTGGCCGATCTCGTGCGGCGTGGCCGGCCGCCGGCGGGCGAGGGGCCACAGCACCATGGCGCCCACGAGGAACCGGGCGGCGAGGAAGGGGACGACGTCGGCGTCGGTGGTGGCGTCCTTCACCACGAGGAAGGTGGACCCGAACAGGAAGGCGGCCAGCACGAGGGCGAGCGAGGCCCGCCGCCCGTCGGCGGCCATCGGCCCGGCCGGTCCGGCCGGCCCGGCCGCTCCGGCCCGCGGAACGGTCACGCCGGAGCGAGCAGAGCGTCGAGCTCGGCCACCGCGTCGGCCGGGTCGGCGACCAGGATGGCGGCTAGGCCCGCCCGACGGGCGCCGTCCACGTTCCCGGGGTGGTCGTCGAGGAACACCGCCCGGGCCGGTTCGATGCCGCCGAGGCGCTCGAGGGTGAGGGCGAAGATGCGGGGGTCGGGCTTGCGCATGCCCACCGACGACGAGTCGACCACCACGTCGAAGAGGTCGTCGACCGGCACCAGCGCGCGCCACGTGTCGGACCCCTCCTTCACGTTGTTGGTGAGGAGCGCGGTGCGGTACCCGTCGGCCCTCAGGGCGACCACCCGATCGACCACCACGTCGTGCACCGTCATCTCCCCGAACATGCGCCGCACCGCGTCCCAGTCGACCTGGAGCCCCCGGTCGGCCGCCTCCGCCTCCACGTGGCGGGCCCACGCCATCAGCTCCAGCTCGCCTCGCTCCACCCGGTGCCACGGGTGGTCGGTGTCGCGGTCGTAGGGGCCGAGGAGGAGCTCGAGGGCGGCGTCCTCGTCGAGCTGGTCCCCGAGCACGGCGGTGAGGACCCCGAACGCGGAGGAGACGACGACGCCGGAGAAGTCGAACACGACCGCGTCGAAGGGCCGGACGACCTCGGCTCCCACCGGGCGGTCAGCCCCGGTAGCCGTTGGTGATGGGCAGGCGCCGGTCCTTGCCGAACGCCTTGGCCGTCACCCGCGGCCCGGGCGGGCTCTGGCGGCGCTTGTACTCGGACAGGTCGACGAGCCGGGCGATGCTCCGCACGAGCTCGGCGTCCAACCCGGTGGCGATGATCTCGGCCGCGGTGCGGTCCTGCTCGACGTACTGGCGGAGCACGGCGTCGAGGACGTCGTAGGGCGGGAGGCTCTCGTCGTCGCGCTGGTCGGGGCGCAGCTCGGCCGACGGCGCCTTGGTGATCACCGCCTCGGGGATCAACTCACGACCCGCCCTCCGGTTCACCGTGCGGCACAACTCGTAGACCCGGGTCTTGAGCACGTCCTTGATCACGCCGTAGCCGCCGGCGGTGTCGCCGTAGAGCGTGGCGTAGCCCACCGCCACCTCGCTCTTGT
>JAABUS010002359.1_pt1 | contig 36060 bp, 40 predicted proteins | sample 5560161 | NCBI WGS metagenome assembly JAABUS01 (sample SAMN10711885, study PRJNA513376) | rock metagenome | isolation source: Antarctica rocks | place: Antarctica: Victoria Land, Trio Nunatak nord | collected 2016-01-04
GAAAGATTCCGGTGGCGTCCCTCGATACTGTATAGCTTTGAGGCCCTACTGTTATAGTGAATTCAACATTACCGCTACTCAGGGGCTCTTTTTGCTGCTTCGGCTCAGCCTTGAAAGCTACTGTAACCTAACACCATAAATTACACTGCGCTTATTGCTCCACCACTTTATATCGAAACAGGATGGACGAGAGGACAAGCCAAAGCTAACAACAGATCTCAGGACGAAACCCGCGGGTACTGCATGGGGTCTATCTAAGGGTAGATGTCATGCCTCTTAAACATCCACCGTCTCACGGGCTGGATCGGGCGGCGCGGACGGCGCGTGCAAGAGTTGACGTGGAGTCGCGCAACAACTCTGGCTTCTCAGATTTAGAGCTACACCATCCGCAATGCTTCTTCGGAAAATGTAAAACTGCAAACTACATTAGAAATACTGAATTGCTTTGAAGTCGGCTGATCTAAAACTATGGGAGACCAATACAAGACCGATCAACACGAAGAGACCCAGCCGGCCAAGATCATGAAAGATAGAGACAAGCAGTTTTAACATCCCAGAATGACAAAGAAATGCACGCTCGTTGCGAGGGCCTACATCTATCCTGTTTCGGGCACATTCACGCAAGTATCCAAGCATTCATGAGCGCAATAGTCACAATAATCGCAATTCAAAACCTTGCCGCCACCAAGTTGACCGAACTTCACCTATCTCCATCGAAACACTTGGCGAATAACTTTGGGTTATGGTCCTTGAACTTCTCCCGAAGCCAGCCCTCAAGAAAACGTCTCAAGCATCTCACTATATGCACACTTTGAGCATCCCGATCCTCTTTCGTTCCATTGATATCAGTGTCAAACCTACTATAGACATCTACAATCCTGGGTGTCCTCGAAGCTGGCTTACCAATATTTATGATACTTTTGTCAAGCAATGGCGCTTTGCCCAGCAACTCCTCCGCAAGCCTGGATACGCCTCCTACGTCCGTTCATTTACCTGGACCATGGATATCGAAAAGCTGCAGCGGCCTTTCGGCTGGATTGACGACAGACGCGTAGTCTGGGAGCCCAAGATGGATTCTTTAATGTTCGCCCTTCTCGAAAAAGCAACAGCCATTGACATCGACACGGGGAATAGGCACCCTGACCCTCTTTCTCCACTGCAGCCGCTATTTCCTTCTGCGCAGCACATCCGTCTTGGAGGGAAAATGCATCACGCACTAGCCTCAGCGATACTCCATGGGCCTGACAAAGCACCCCTGCACTCGCTAACTCTCAACAACGTCCTGGAGAGAGGCCTTCTTCGCGCTAAAACAGCCTTCCGCTTCTTGTATGCCGTCCGCAATGGCGTCGGTCTGTCTTGTAACGATCCTTTCAACGTCACGGAAGACTGGCCGAAGGTGACCTTCCGGTGCAGGTTGCCCCGGGCTGTATGAGGCGACTTCTGACACCATCTCTACAACGTCGCTGCCAGCAACTTCGATACCTATGCCTCCGTAAGCAGGGTCAGCAGCACCTAGATCAGAAGCTTCCTAGCACACTCAGTCATGACAACGAAATCTATGACGAATGAGTTGCTTTTATCCGTATTGTACAGCCTCATATCCTGGTGATTGCGCACGGAGGCGATATCCACCCGCCGTGGAGTGGGGTAAAGACGTGGTCCTGGGTCCATCCGCCGTTCCAATTGGAATGGCCTGAGATAGCGCCAATGGATGAAAAGTTCCGGGAGACGTTGCTGCCACTGCTTAGGGAGGGCTGGCCTGGTCTCGAGAGAATAGCGACTCGAGGTGTAAGCAGGAATCTGCTAGAAGACTTGGAGGATATGGAGTGCGTAATCGTAGATGTGGACGAAAGGGTGGAGCCATGTTGGAACGCGACGGTTAGGGAGGAGGGTTGACAATTCGCTATTCATTGAAAAATGTCGAGAGATTTGTCAAGACATTTGATCCTTCCATTATGCTATAGATTGACCCTCGGGAATGATATTTCTTTCTGCAAATTAAGATATGAAAGGATGTTCCAGTAAGCTATCTTAACGTTCTGCGAACAAGTTGTTTTCATACGGTGTCCCCTTGACTCATGTATTCTTCATACTAAAAACGTTTTATGCACGAAATTATATCAGGAGGTCATAACGAGGCCAGTATTTTCATACGCTGTGTCTTGAATTCCTTCAACGCTAACTTACCAATGAAACAATTGATTAACCAGCTAGGGAATTCAAACTTATCTCTAGCTTTATCTGCAAAGATTCTTCATGCGTGCTCTGTTGTCCTAAATTAGCACATGATAGTTCTACCATGTAGCCAGTAATCTTGAGCTGTTGTAGTTCGCTGCCGATGAGAAGACGTTTCATCGTCACCACCGTTGTGTTTCCCTTTGTGTTCTCCGTCTACGAATGACGCCGGGAGGGTTAATTTAGAGAAACTTACCGGCTAGTCCATCCTATGTATGTGTATGTGTCGTGGTCTCGATGGCGATGGCGATCGGGTCCAGGGGAAAACCTGCCCAAATTAGCCAAGTCCCAAGGTCACTGGAAAGGCCTTGCCGCATGCCGCCCTCTAACGCCCTGGTCTTGGTTTAATCCTTTATTGTGGGCAGCTACATGCTATCAGCAGTTAATTCTGTCGCCATACCTCTGTAAGAGTGCTGTGGAGGTCAAAGTAGGTTGAGATCGAAAAGACGGAAATAGCAGTATCAAATTTCGGGAGGAGTAGTGCAACCGCCCACAGAATGCAGAGTCCGTGCTTTCCCGCAGCGAACAGTCATCCACTCACATCCAACCACTTCTTCAACCACAAGCTCTCTAACCGCCGGAGCACTACCAAAGGCTTTGCTGCATTGTGAATGGCGCATTCTATGCTTGAAACGAGCGAGTCGTTGGCTATGACGGAAAGCTTGACTATCTTTGGGGATTAGCAGCTCCCAATGCCACCAGGAACCGACGGCAGTTTCACCAATCATTCCGACTACGCGCGCATCTTTCTTCAACATCCCGAAGTGAGACAGCCTGTCTGCCATGTCTGGCCGATCTGACTGGATACCGGCAACAATGCTGTTGGCCTTGAATGGGCGTCTCGCTAGAAGCAACATGCCGATGCATCGTCCACGGCAGGAACTTTGCATAAGGTGGGCGACAACTGTCACGGGTAGGACGAGGCACGCATACTTTTTGACTCTATTTGGGGTATCACGAAGGGATTGATATTGACTTAATTTATATGACCTTGTTCAATTTCCACTAAGACACACTGTCATTTCTCTGCTAAGATCTGTTTCCTCACACTCCTTGACATTTGGCGTCATTCCTATCTCCAAGTTTGCACGGCTAGACCACAACGTCACGGCGACAATGTCTTTCCAACTAATCACTCCCAAATCTGCGGCGCAGAGGGACAGCAAACAGCCCGTGTCATTCTCTTCTTCCCACCGAAATGCCAGTCTCGAGCCACCAGCGTACACTACCGATGATATTCTTGCCGCCAAGTATCGAAAATATTCCAAATACTGGCAATGGATGCGGGTGGGTATTACGGTGGCCACCCTCGCAGTCTCTATCGCTGTTATCGCCTGCGCAGCAAGTTCGTTGAGGGGATACTCAGATACACATCTCGAATCAGAGTGGTTACTACCTCTATGGCCCTTGAGCGTTGATCTCCGTCCGACGCACGCAGTCCTAGCCTGCGGCATCGTGGTTGCCGTCGCAGATCTGCTCTACCTCGCCCCGGCGCTATTCCCCTCTGTAGGAAATCCTCGCTCTCCAAATCCTACATTTGCTGATGCGATCTTATCTTTAGCGTTCTCCCAAGCTCCGCCTCCTCATTACCTTCTCCACCGTCCTTTCCTTCCTATGCCTCAGCGTCGCCCTCTTCACCACCGCCTTTGCCAGCACCATCACCTCTCACCTTGCGAACAGCACCGACGCCGGTACGCTCACATCTTGGACCTGCAAATGGCAGGGCTTTGACAGCATAGCGCCGGCTGGCTTCCCCAAGATTTGCATGGAGAGCATGGTGGCGCTTGACTTGGTCATTTTACTCTTAATCATTGAGGTCTTTGCTGTTGCCGTTTCTGGATGGGGCTGGTGGGTGGAGTCTCGAGTTAAAAGGGGAATGTACGATTCCGAGGGCAAGGTGCAGAGTGGATCTCCATGAAACTGTGGGTAATGTGGTTCAGAGGTGAACAAATTCCGAGTGGGGATAAACGCTGCTTAGCTGGCCGTGGTAGCATGTATCACTACTTTGATGAGGGTTACTATCAGAAAGCTTTTGGCATTGTGCTTTACGCACAGGACTTTATCTGAGTCTATAAGGCGTTTAGGGAGTTTGGGGGGGGGATGAAAATCGCGGATATTCCAAGTTGATATTTGGAAAGGTCTTCGTTCATTCACTCGTACACAAATGTGTTTCTGAACAAAACCCCCCTCCTATCCCTCCAGGGGAAATCCAAAGACGTCCTCACATGATAATCGACAGTCGCGGGTTTTCGGGCTCACGTAACGCCGGCTTCCCCCGCAATTTCTGTCACAACGTCTTTTACGCGGAGTACCACTCACTCCTTGCACAGAAAAGGCTATCCTCGCCGATCGTTGACTGGCTCTGAACATCTTCAACCATGCGGGGTGCCGTCATTCAATGCCGTATGGCTGCTTCAGCCAACCATGTCTGCATGCGATCGCCATCAATTAGTTCTCTTATCTCTCGAAGCTCTGGTGTGCAACCACGCTTCAAGAGCACCTGCACTCGAAGCAATCGACTCATCAAACGCTTTCCAACATGGCTCTCCCAGGGCACCGGCCTGATCACATACCCAATACAACCGAGTACGGCGCCGACGACAAGTTCACCGCAGAGCATATCTCCAACACCACCTCGTTCGAGAATGTCCAGACAGTTCGCCGAAATCGAGAGGCACCTCCTCTCGTCAGGGACCTGAGCACCGAGGAGCGCCATCGGCTTGAGATGAAGCTCGTGCGAAAAATTGATATCAGGCTCCTGCCCATGCTCGTTCTCATGTACATCATGAACTACCTGGACCGAAACAATATTGCAGCGGCGCGCTTGGCGGGCTTGCAGAAAGACTTGCACCTCACGGGTACCCAGTACTTGACATGTCTGAGTATTCTATTCGTGGGGTACTTGCTCATGCAGGTCCCGTCAAATCTCTTCTTGAATAAAATTGGGAAGCCTGCATTGTATCTCCCAACTGTGATGATTGTGTGGGGCGTCATCTCGGCTGCTACAGCAGGAGCTCAGAGCTATGGCGGGCTTGTTGCCATTCGCTTTTTCCTTGGGTTCGTCGAAGCTGCTTACTTCCCCGGCTGTTTGTTCTTTCTCTCTTCGTGGTATACTAGGAAGGAGCTAGGATTTAGGACAGCAGTGCTGTACTCTGGTTCATTGCTATCAGGCGCTTTCTCTGGATTGATTTCCGCCGGTATTACCAAGAATCTAGATGGAGCAAGAGGTCTCCGTGCTTGGCGCTGGTTGTTCATTATCGAGGGCGTAATTACCATTGCCATTGCATTTGTGGCCTACCTTTGGCTCCCAAATTTCCCTCGCACAACGACTTGGCTTACAGAAAACGAACGCCAATTGGCAACCTGGCGGCTGGATGAAGATATCGGAGAAGACGACTGGGTTGGAAGCCAGGCCCAAAGCTTTGCTCAAGGAGCGAAACTAGCTTTCACCGACGTAAAGATGTACATTTTGGTAGGCAGTGCGATATATCGTATTATTGTCCCGCTAACTCTTTCCAGATGGTCCTACTCTTCTGCTTCGTCGCCTCCGGCACCGTCACAAACCTCTTCCCCACAGTTGTCAAGACCCTCGGCTACTCCAACGTCACATCCCTCCTCCTGACTGTCCCACCCTACGCCCTGGCCGTCATCACTACCTTTCTCAACGCCTGGCACGCCGACAAAACAGGCGAGCGCTACTTCCATATCACCCTCCCCTTGTATTTCGCCGTCATAGCCTACATAATCGCAGCCTCCACCATCAAGCCCGGGCCCCGATATCTCTCTATGATGCTCATGGTTCCAGGCGTGTATACTGGCTATGTGGTCGCTCTGGCGTGGATCTCGAATACGCTGCCTAGACCTCCTGCAAAGGTAAGTTCACGCACACATAGGCAGATACAGGGGCGTTTCTAACAACCCTGGAACATCAGCGCGCGGCCGCACTGGCAGCCATCAACGCCGTCTCAAACACCTCCTCCATCTACGCCTCCTACATGTATCCCGACTCCGCCTCACCCCGCTTTAGTGCGTCCCCCAACCTTTCCCAAAAACTCCCTCATGTTACTAATACAACCCCCTTCGTAGTCGTCGCTATGAGCGTCAACTGTGTAACCGCCTTCATCGCCATCTGCACCGCCACACTCCTCCGCTTCATTTTGGTAAGGTTGAACAAGAAACTCGATCGGGGAGAGGTTGTCGAGGGGGCGGTTGCGTTTGGGGAGGGCATCCCTGGCGAGGCGGCGAGCAAGGGGTTTAGGTTTGTTTTGTGAGGGTCGTGGGGTTTCTATGTGGGAATATGGAGGTTTCCTCTTTTTTACAGGACCCCCAAGAGTGTTCCGGTGATTTCGCGCTGATTTGTCTACGTGGGTATATTGAGGACAGGGACTGCTGATACCAATAAAATATCTTCAAACCCTCCAAACAAGCAGACTGATAATCGATAGACTGCGCCGAGGTATCTGTGAGTGACAAGATCCTCTTTTCTATATCAACACTAGGTCATCTCTTTCAACCGAATATATTTTGAGGACTCGCACTGCTGTTCCTTAGAACCATGCTCGAGATCGCCCAAATGAAGAAGTCGACGTACAGAAAAGACGGGATGGAGGTGTCGTTTGAAGTGACCAAACCCCCCTTTTCTCTAGATAATTCTAAGTTTCGTCGTTTCTTTCGTGTGGGTATTTTGAGGAGAGAAGGGAACTCCTGATACTGATTGATGATCGATATCATGATATAAAGACACTGATACACGCAAAAGACTGCATGGAAGCGCTCTGTCAGTAACAAAGCTAAGCTGTCTTTCCAGGTACGGAATAATCCAAACTATGGCGCTCAACACCTCTCCAAAGCAGCAGACTGTCCGGCTCGGGGAAACGTCCCACGTCGCCAGCCCTACAGCAAATCCCACTACGCAAAATTTGCATTATGAATAAGATCCAATCAATATGTTAGTGAGTTATCGATTGGCTGTGGGGCGATACTGCAGGCACCCGTTCAAACAATCTTTAAGATCTTTACAAAGGTAGCTGCTTTGGATGTGGATGGGTAGGCTCAAACGAGCGTTCACGGTGTCGATATCGGGTTTTCGTGTTTTCGGCGCAACAAACAAGACCTTTTCTGTCCAGAAGGAAGCAGCCACAAGCTCTATATATCAAGACGGACGAGCCCTTGGAAGCTCCAGCCAGCTACGATACTGACAGATACAAATAGCATGAACTTCTCCCGACATTCCTCCTACGGGCAACGGAACGTTCCCCTTCACGGACCTATGTAGCCCCAGAGCTCAAGCAAATGGTGTTTCGCGAACCTGGCGCCCTGCAGACTTGCCTCAGTCACCCCTGCTCGTCTCCAAGGGACTTCTACGCCAACGCCGAAGCGAGAATGCCCCCCCGCCACACCCTCACCCGTGCCGAAATTCGCCGACGCCCATACCACAGCCGAAGCCGGACCTCCGCCACCATCGCCACGGCCCCGGCGTTCCTCGTCTACACAAAGTGCTGTCAGTTCCTGACCGCGCTTGGTTCAGGCGATGCGCAATACGTCAAGAAGATGCCCCGGACGGCGGTGCATCCCCGTGCGGGATCCTGTACGGGGCGGTATACGAGCCGGGTGTTTTCTGGTGCGGCAGCAGAAGTGCTTTGGGTTGCCGGCGGTGTTTACAGGCGCTGCCGGTGGGGTAGGGGGTAGAGGTGTGAGGGGAATGGTATATGAGTTGTGTTTGCGTTATACAGTAGGTATCTGCGGAAGAGCTGGTTGGGCAACAGCGCTGCTTTCCGCTTAGGCTGAAGGGGAGGTCCGGAAGGGCGGCTGGGAGACGTTGAGGGGAGTGGGGAGGTGTGGCGGCCGGGGTGGAATGTCGGGGAGAGATGGGTGGGGGGTGGGTGGTGGGAGCGAGGGCTTATGTTGCTTGTGTGGAGGGGAGAAGCGTGTTCGGTGGGTGGAAGATGATAGATGGGGGGGTTTTCTTCATGGTTGGTTTTGAGGACTTTTAGAGGGATTGTATCGGTGACAAAAACGTGAGCGACTCCCCAACGGAATCTATGGTGTCTCGCTTCGACTCCCAAGCCCACGCCTCGTGAAAACTTCCTTTCTGCCGTTCCCCCAGTTCTTCCGCAATCTCTTACTCCGGCTCTTCGTGAGCCTTTTTTTTCTTTTTTTTTGACTCACGTGTCCATCGCCAAATGAGTATTAATTAATACTAACCTATAATCATGACGGAGCAGAGGTTGTAGACGAGGTTTTCGTTTACTTTGATTCAAGGAGTTGGGAAGCGCTTTGAAGGGTTTTAAGACGAGGATGTGGTTCAACTGATTCATCTCTCTCATAGGACCTCGGATGTTTCAATACATGAATGTTAATTTTTGCACGTCGCTTTTCGGGATTCAATGCTCTGCTGACACTGGCGGAGACGGGTTTGATTAGTTAACGCGTGTTGAGAAAGCGGTAGATTTCTTGGAATCGGCTGCTACATCTTTACTGGGGCTCCTGCTTGGATTACTTTATTTCCCCCGGACTTTTTCCTTCAATATTGTTGCCTTTGATGTCTTCTCGATCTACTCTATGATTTTTTTCTCTCTAATATTATCTCCTTCGTTCCCTCCAATATCCCCTCGATCCTCTATTAGATTCCCTTGAACCTGCTCTTGAACATTTCTATTGCCGTTGCCTCCCTCGTACTCTTGTGGTGCTACTGCGACTCATAAGCCCTTGGTGGAGGGGATCATACGTACACATGACGGAACATGAAACCTGCAGAAGCTGCTCGTCCTTGTGTACGCTGATACGGAAGGTTCAGGTGGGGAGTTGCCAAGGGGTGTACAAAGTCTGTAAATAGGCGTCAGAGTTATCGAGATCAAAAAATACAGTTGTCGTTCTCTTGAAATAGTAATGTCATTGACTCGAGAATTCGGAGTAGAAGGTTTCGTGACGCTTCCAGCAGCAATCTTCGAAGACTTCCAGGAGGGCTCAAGGAGAGTTACTTGGACACAACAAACGATGCGTCTCTGGAGCCCTGACGATCAGTCCAAAAGAAACGTCTGCTGCTTTTCGATCAAAAGGCTTCAGGCAATCTTGGGGCGCTCAGACATCTTCAGTGGACTCGTGCTGTGCGTAAACGCGAGCGAAAAGAGTTTCACGTCTATTCAACACGGCTAGCAAGCCACATCTCATGCAATTTCTTCTGCCGCTCCCAGTCTTTACGGACTTTCTTCGTTCGGCATTTCGTGAGCTCTTCTCCAGCCGCATCTTTCGTCGGCAGATCATCATCGTCCCACTCACTGTACTCACTGGTCCTGAACATTCCTAAATGACTCACTTTCCCTTTCTCGGCCTTTTGCAACGAGTCTCTCTCTTTCTTTTCCTTCTCCAACTGCTTTTGGCAAGCTTTTTCGGCTTTCTCATCGCGGGCTTGTATCGAATTCTTGGAAGCGGGTCGGACTAGGGCGGACTGGTTTTCCCTGTCCTCGGTGTAGATTCCGAGGCCGAGGAGATCGATATCGCGCACTCGATCGCAAAGCGTCATGACCTCCTGAAAGACGTTACTTGACGTCTCAAGCGAAGATACCTCAGCTCGGAACTAAGAAAGAACGTCGTCGTATGGCTTGGCCGTGTCTGAAGGCTCTGCTTTAGCGACAATCCTAGGACCGACTATGCCTTTGAGTTGATCGGGAAGTAGCCCATCTTTTGCTCTAGCAGCTTTTCGAAGTGATTCTCTCATCGTAGACAAGGAATAGAAACACGGTTTGGCAGGCTCCGGGATATCAATTCCAGCCCAGCCGATTTCGTAGCTTTCCGGCGAAGCTGTACCATTTAGGCCGAAAATGTCGACCATCGATGTAACCCATAGCGCAGTCGCTTTGAGATCTTGAGCATTTAGGGTAGGCTTGTCGGCGTTGTTGTCTTCGGACACTAGCTCTGAGATGGCATTCGTTGCTCAGGGGGTGTTAAACGAGTCAAGGAGGGCATCGTGGACGCTGGATTGCGACTTTTGGAGGAAATCGGCAAGAGCACCACCTGTACCGGGGGAGAAGTCTGCTGACGCTATCGATCCCTGCGTCTTCAAGAAAAAAGTTGTCTAATTTATCTTCCCAAGCGCTTCCGGCTTTGGTAAGATCTTCAGTAATCTCAATTCCTTCGCGCCAGCCGCCAAGGAGAAAGATTATTCCAAGGCTTCGTGCAGTCCACGTGCCCTTGCTTAGGGCTTCTCGGATAGTTGTAAGGTTCTTTAGTGATTTCGACATTTTCGATCCAGAGATTGACAAATGCCCCATGTGCAAGAAGTAGTTCGCCCATTGAGATTGCTTCCCTTCATCATACCAATATGCTTCGCTCTGGCAAGCTCGTTGTCATGGTGTGGGAATGCAAGATCGATCCCTCCTGAAAGGATGTCAATCTATTTGCCCAGCGTGTCTGATGCTACATATGGCCGAGCGTTCAATGTGCCACCCAGGCCTACCTCTACCCCAGGGGCTAGGCCAGCTTGGCTCCCCAGGCCGAAATCGGCACAGGACCACTTTTCGGCCACTTTCTTTGTCAAGGCCCCTTCACCCTCTGCCGAAAGTGGCTGGTTATTCCGATTCCATGGTTCGAGCCTTGTGTATGTGTTTCCCGCAGCTTCAAATGTCTCGATATCAAAATGTACCGAGCCATCAGAGGTATGCAGTATAAGCGAACTGTTTCTGAACAATCCTACCCACAAACTCGACAATCAAACGGCCATACTCCGTTTAACCCGAATCAACTCATCCGGATCAAGCACGTTGAGATCTCGATCGTCCTGCATAAACCGATCTTCGTACCTTCTGGTCAGATCTGTAAATATAGAATGATCCTCCGCATTAATCAATGACCCTTGAAGTAGATCGAAAATATAGAGGTTCGAGATCTCACCACAACCAGGACCTGGGACCCCTGTAAATATATCGTAGTTAAGCAGGATCCATGCTAAGCCAGGAAAATTTAAGCGTACTCTACAGATGTAGAAATATCAGTTAGAATTTATGATTCATGGACCTTTCCTCTTTTTTGTATATTCGAACGTGAGGCATTCCGTCGTTGAGCTGAACAGTTCTTTATTCTTTATTAAGCTGTCGAGCTTGCAAGATACAAACATCGTTGGTTTGTAAATGCCATCGCAGAAATGCTCAACAAAAACGCCCGCTAAATGCATGAATCCTTGTAGCCTTGCTCTCACAATAAAGCGGCAAGCCCTAGCACACCCACCGCCGCTGCTCCTGCCGCCTTATAGATCCCCGTGGGCTGACTTGCCGCGCCAGCTTTGCTTGACGAACTCGTCGGACTGCTGCTCGAGGACGAAGAACTCGAGGCCGATGTAGTCATTGAACTAGTTTGGTTGCTTTGCGTGGTCGATGTCGACGTCACGGTGCTCTGACCCGGCGCTGTACCCGAGCTCCCACCGGTAACGCTACCACTAGCGCCTGGTATCGTGCCATTGGTGCCACCGAGAGTGCTATTTCCTTTCGAGAATACGAGGATTGTAGGCGTGGCTGTATGGGCCGCTTTCGCAGCCGAGCTGACGCCGGAACCGTAAGCGTCTAGCTCGGTGCGCACGCTCGAGGGGAGTTTCGAGTAGTACGATGGTTGGGGGACGCTCCCGGTCGCAGTTTCGAGGGACTTAAAGTAAGAAGATTGTTCTGCGAGCGCTTGGCTGCTGGAGAGGGCGGTCGCGAGGTATTGGGTTGCGGCCACGTAGCCCGATTTTGTACTTGCGGAGGCGGCGTAGGACGACGTCGCGGAGGCCTGAGGGGGAATGGTTAGATCGCTGTTTGTACCAGAAAACTCGAGAAGGGTATAGAAGGCTTACCAGGGGGTTCGATGTTGCTTGGGAGGTGAAAGCGCCGACAAGACTTGAGGTGACGCCGTTGAGATCAATGGCTAGGGAGGTCGCGGCGAGCAAGGCCAGGGTGGAGAGGGTTGAAGTATGCATATTCGTCTGGGAACACGCTGAAGCTAGGAAATAATAACGAAGCGATAGGGAAAGGTTGAGATTTTTGAGACGACGAGTTTTGAGGTTATGCACAAAGACTCGAATGCAGGGTGAGTTTGCTTTAAAGTGAGAGGATAGTAGGAATGATAGAGTACGACCAAACAGAGGACAAGTATATATGTATACTTGGTTGCCTGATAGCCTACGCAAGCGAAAATAGAACAAGTCACACTACCGCAACCCGCCGACTCGGCCACAAGAAGGCTGGGGGAGCATGCTACAGCCGTGTGTTCCTTCGGCTGTTTGGGTGTATATAGTAGTGTAAGCCGTCGCAAGAGCTTCTCAGCGTGCAAACTACTTCCCTCAGGATCTGGATTATTGTGCATTGCCTGCCTCAGAAAAGAGCACAAGCCACAGCATTAGTGTAGGTATTGCTTCCATGAGGTGTTTCATGTGTGACACGTCGCCAATGATTCTGATTCTCAATTATCACAGGATTGGGGGGGCGGTGGGAAGTTGGGAGGCTGAGCCAAAGCACGAAGGCGGAAGGATTGAGGTCATCTCGTATTAGCTGATACGCGCGGGTGCGGCTAAATTTAGCCATGCCTCTTTATCGCACCAATGCCACTACCTACAATCCATCTACTGTGTTAGGCTCAGCCTCCATGACTGCTGTCGGCTGTGAAACACTTTGTGAGGCACCTGGCACCTCAGGTCACACGGTATTGCAGTCTGTCTAAGATGTAGGAAGGATCATCGCTGGTAGTTCCGCTAAACTAGGTGTTGGCAGGCGGGTGCTTCCTTCCTGGGGTGCATGATGAGGAGAAATCATATGTACCTTAGTTCATTCGTCCATCGACATAACCAGGAGTGCAAAGTCTTACCAAGAGTAGAGAAACAGTGAACGGTTTCGGAAGAAACATACTATCCAGCAGTACATAACGAGCTCGATCAAAACAAACTTATATGTGACATACACGAACGGTGGCAATCGCAACCATGGTCGAAACTTTATCGATAAATCGGAAGCCCGTTCCATGTGGATCTCTTCCTAACGGTTAGTGAACATCCCGGTCAATCATGTCTTCGCCCATCAATGAGGCTTTTATCCATGGATCAAACGATATGAGATAGAGACTTGGCCATGAACAGGACGCTTATCTTTCGCCCTAGGTAATACTGATATGGGACTTGGTGGCACGTCTTTATTTCTTCTTCTGCTTCCTACATATGCGACTAATTGTCTTGTCTTCTACTTTAGTCATGCTCCCGTCGATGAGCTCGCTATCGTCACTTCCCCTCAAGCGTAGGAAAACTTAGATGCTGGTAGCTTATGACGAAGGTACGAATCCAGACAGTCTACCTGACTGTCCAAAAACCTCATTTATGAAAACTAAAACTCAAAAGGTGCACCGACAGCGAGAGTAGCCCCAAAAGAAGAGTCGGTGACTTGGATAGAGTGATGAAGCAAGTGCTGGGTAGGCGATCAGTTAGCCATGATAGAAAATGAGAATTGCATCAAACACATGAAGACCTCGATTGCTGGGAATTTACATTCCAGTCGCTAGGTAGGGTTCTCCACCAAACGATGATCCATCGATGAGGCTATTATCCAAGGACTGACTATACCCACCGTTCGGTTGCAACATATGCGCTCAGGCAGTACGTGGCTCGAGGGAGGGACGTTGGGTAAAATTGCTTGGACCGAGGACGCCTAAAACGATTTTCGCAAGCCCTCTACTTCTAGATATAGAGTGTGAACCAGTGTCATATGGAAGGAAGTGTGGCTCAATGAGAGTAAGGTAGTTGCGACTGTGGCATTCCTGTAATCTACCCTTAAATGTACCTAATGTGGTTTGTCAAGGAAGCGCCAGTCTTAACTCGAGGGCTGACAGGGTTCTAGGACTAAAACCAGGGATGGCAAGACCATGAAATATCCTGTCCACCAACGTGGATCGTGCTTATCCTGCTTTTTGTTAGAATGTAAAGTATAAGGATCTACTTTGTTGGAGACTCACAAAACAGCATAACGAAAGATTCTCGTCCATTCCCCATGTTTCTTGACGAATGCCGTCAGCCAAGTTCTGGAATGTGTAACAATTATGGCGATCGAATCTCGGCACGCATGTTGAAAAGCCGTTCGCGACCGCCGTATCTCTTGGTGTCAAGTTGAGCCTCAATATACTCGCTGTGATCCAGCAAGCGGCTGCAGTCAGAGCAGGTAACCTGTTCCTCTCGGGAATGAACGGAGACATCCATGACTTGATTGGCTACCGCCGAGATGCATTTCGACGCGAGTTTCAGATTAAGGTGGTCTTCAACAGGAAGTTCCTTGATGATCATGGTCAGGATCTCGATCGGAAAATGCATGCTGTAATAATCATAAGTAGGGTCCACGTTATCTGAGGAAGTCTATGGTTGTACATTTGGATGATTATATTTCGATATCTGCTTTGGATTGTGTTGCTGGCGTTCAGCTACAGTGGCTATCACGTAGTATTAGTAACGACCAAGTCAAAAAAGGTTGTTCTGGTACTCGCCTTGACGATGAGACAAGATCTACTAAGTTGAGGAAATTGACTGATACACAAGAGAACAAACGTCGGGAAGAGCTTTCGGACTTGAATAGTGTAGACTTTACAGCTACTTGTGAGCCCTGTTCTCAAGAGGCAGTCCCGGGAAAGTACTTACCTATTGCAATACAGTAAGCCTGATTGAGCATCCAAGTATTGGGTGAAATTCGATGGATCAACTTGGTGGTCAACGACTTGCTGTTGCCCACTTTAGCTCTTGAGTGAGCTGCTGTCAGCTTTTGGATTAAAGAAAGAATTTAGAGCTCTTGGTGCGCCCCTTAACAGTGAATGATATCGCAAGCGAATGACTGAATGGCGTTAGTGCATGAGCCTCGGAATATCAAAGCTCCTGGTGTTGGGAATTGTAGCTTTCAATCGAACTTTGTAAAGGTGTTTTGAAGGGACTTACCAGGATCTTGAGATCTGTCATGAAGGCGGTAATTGGTCCCCAGATGCTCACGATAACGACGGTTTTAGTGGTAGAGTGTGAGAGAAAATATTGAAAGAACAGTTTCTGTGGCCAGGAAGGTTGGTTGCATGGTCCTCTCACGGTTTTAGTCGTAACTCTGAATGTACAACTCGTTCACGCACAGAGAAGTTAATCAGCATGCACAAACAAAGAGACATGAGAATAGACGCCTTGAGCTTCAATTGAAGAGGTCTACGAGGAAGGTTCCTTGCATGAGAATCTACAAGTCTAATACCACCATGGTCGAAGAGGCGTTCTGACGTTAGGGACAGAGTGCCCTCTGACGCAACGGAAGACAGGCAGAAAGAGCCCAACAGAAAGACGACTGCCGATAACCGCATTTCCTACCCACCGACGGTCTTAATACTTCGGTTCACACCCTTCTCACCCTACCTACGTTTGCCTACAATCGGTCTTAGCTCCTGCCCCGACCCTAAAACATCCCAACTGAAAACAAACACCGAATCGTTGCCTCCTCGCCACAGTCCAAATCGCTATTGGCTGTGCTGCGAGACTGTCCATAACGTACTCCGTTGCACATTCACCGCACAGGCAGCGTAAATTTGGATAGCCGTATGCACACTCAGGATGAACCGACATTCACGATTGGTGGAGGAATGGTGTCATATCTGAAGGCAGACCTATTCAATTACTACTGAGCATATGTGAGGGACTGGCTAATACCAAAGTACGTCCAGAAGAGACAGAGACGCTATAGATTTCGGTGGAGTTTCTGAAGACTGCAAGCAAAGCGCCTTCAGGAGCGATCAGTGTTTGTGTGGCGCCTTCAGTGAAGACGGTAACAACGGACGGGACTGAGAGAGGTGGAGAAGATAGATGGGATGCAGTGTAATAATCATTTGCAGAGCTGATATGAAAGAGTGCAGGGTCAAAATCACAGTTCCACCCATGGCAAACAGAGCCAAAAGAGAAGAAGAGGAGTACGACATGCACGCACGGTCCTTTCGACAGTACAGTATTCAAACAAATACATTCCTCCCAGTACTACAAGCATGCCAAACCCCGTCCGTCCTCGCCTCCAACGCCTGCATTGTCTATGATAACGCAGTCCAAAGACTTCTTACATCCACATCCTCTACCCAGCAGAACCGTCATAAAATACTCCCAAAGTTCCCAATAGCACCTCCAGCCCCAACTTCCTAGCATGTTCATTCCCTCATTTCACACCGGTTCCTAACAACCACAGCACTTACCAAACAGCTCCATTTCCCCATTCAAGGATATCGTCAGTATAGTCAAAAGTCAAAGCAGTGCCACCAACGACGGTGGGGTTTGGTGGCTATGAATCTTGTGTATGTCAGGGGAGCCACGCTAAGGGTACAAAGACAGATGAATAAAACCCTACGAAGAGAGTCATGCAGTGCCATTCCATCCACCACACCATATCACTCCAACCACCCCTCCTTCTTTATCTCTACTCCAACCCCTCCTATTTTAAAGAAACCCCCCCAAACTCATTTCCCCACACCAAACCCTACCCCACCCCCCAAAAAAAGCCCTCTCGCCCCCTTAAACCCAAATGACTCACCCTACCCTTCATACCACACCCAACCCGCAATGAAAAAACACAAGCACCTCGCGCGTTCGGCTTGCTTTTTAAAAAAATAGAAGGGGGGGGGGTTATCTGGGTACATATACTTATCTCTGCCGGTCCAAAAAAAAAATAGAAGGGGGGAAAAAGACGGTGTTGGAGGATGTTCTCGGTATCAAATAAACTCGGTTCAAGTACTGTAGATATGTATGTACTGTATGTAGTCCGGTCCTAAAAGCTAATGCGTTCACTCAATGAGGGGTATCGGTTCATAGGAAGCTGAAGTAGTCCAGAGGTGGGGGGGAGGGGGGGGGGGGGTTACGGTGACCCGCTTTATCGAGCGTTGGGGTGGAATACGGAGGTGTGCAAAGGCAGCAGAGCAACAACCAGCTATGCATGTGATTGAGCGCTCGCTATTGGTACCGCAACCAGAGTACATAGCTAGGACAATCGAGCACATCCAAGGCTAGCAAATGTGCGCGACTACTGAGCTATGTGTTGCTGCTGTTTTAAACGCTCCCTATGTCTGCGATACCAGGTGCCATTCTGCCCATCACACATGTGCACACAAAACCCGTCCAGTGTCCCGGATTTCTCACGTGCATGGCACAATCCTTCAGTAGCCATCCCTATACCTCCTCCAGCGCCGAGCAACAATGCCTTATGAACGATGCACTCAGAGCACCATATGTCCAACGCCAGCATCTCTGTACTCAAACGCCTTTGGACATGCGAATGAGCAAAAGCGTTTCCTGCCATACCATCGTGCTGTCGTATACTGCGTCGCAGTTTATGTGCCGCTAACAAGAAACAATTACCTATCCTACAACCTTCACGTTCCTGGAGCGTCGGCCATGCTCTGTTTCCGCTCCCTTGCTGTCAGCCCGCCGTGGGCTTCCCAGTTATCCAACAGACGGCCTACTTCCTTGAAAGAAACGGGTTTGGTCATGAAGAGGTCGACGCCGCTCGTAAAGGCCTCTCTTTGGTCGCGGCTGGATGCTAGACCTGTGAGGGCGATGATCAGGGCGGGGGATAAGGGAGAGGGTTTGGGGATGTCGTCGGCGGTGGCGGTTTTGGAGGTTCGGCCACGCTTTTCTTCGATGTCACGGATGGCGCGGGTGGCTTCGAAGCCGTTCATGACGGGCATGCTGATATCTGGGAGGGCAGGTAAGTATGGAGCAAATGAGTGCTATAATGGCTTCTTACCCATGAAGATGATGTCGTAGCCTTCCTTGTTGTCTTCAGCCGCCTCGACAGCCAGGTGTCCATTGTCTGCCGAGTCAACCAGTGCGTACTTCCTCTTCTTCATGAATGTTTCAAGCAGTCTAAGGTTGATTTTGTTGTCATCGACTAATAATAACCTTGGGGGCCGCTTCTGCACGTCTTCAAAAGTTGTAATAGTGGAACTGCCTGGCTTTGTACTTCGTTCTGTCGTCTGCGTTGAAGATGGTAGAGTAAGGTCTGGTGTGGCTGACTCTACCTCAATTGTAACTATCTCTCCGGTTTTCGTAACAGGCGAGGTGTATGGAAATGCAGACTTGGTTATGTACGGTTCAGTCACTCTCTGATCTAGACTAGGACGTCTTGATTCCCTCCTCGTCAGGTCAATACGAAGGCGTTGGGAGGGGGTTGGCCTAATTTTCTCATCGCCATGACCATCCTGAGATGGGAACGGGAAGTCTTCGCCGTCCTTACTTTGATAATCGCCAGTAGCACCAGCAGACGAGTTTTCAATAGCCATTTGTGCATTGGTAGAGTCAGCCGCTGTTACTCCATTGCTTACTTGGACCGTCATGGATGTGTGCTCGGTCTGGAGCGTCATCTCTTCGAATTCGGGAATAACAGTTTCAGCCTCTGAATTAGCTGGACTTTCTCCCCTAATCAGACACGCCGCTGGGGCTAGTCCGTCAGAGACGGATTTCGCCTTGTCGAGACATGTGTACATAGCTTTGGCGAGTTTGTAAGGTCCGAAGGGTTTTGAAACAAATTCCATGGCCCCAAAAACATGAGTATGCAATTTCTTATTACGAGAGCTGTTGCTAGAAAGCACAATCGTCGGGGATCTACGGTAACTTTGCTGCGACAATGCTGCGAGATTCTTTTCATCCACGATGACAACATCCGGAGCGGAAGCAGACGACGGGGACACGGCTTCGAGGTTGAACCAGTCCTCAATGTATTCTTGGAGTACCTGAGCTGTATTTGTGGACTGAAGAGTTACTTCGGTCTTAGGATCGAACCCGTAAAGGGCGACGGATCTTCCAGGGTACTCAGCTTGTAATGCGCTGATCGAATCATCGTAAAGGCGCTCAAGGGAATTTCCACTACTCGGCGTTGACATAGGAGTGTCAGATTCAGGTGCTCGCTTTAGCGGCAAACGGATCTTGACCTCTGTTCCTTGACCAACCTGACTCTTGATGTCAATGGAGCCCCCAAGCATATTGACTATACTTCGGACGATCGACAAGCCTAGCCCAGTACCGCTGGCTAAAGTGTCCTCTTGACAGAAGGCTGTAGATGTTTAGCTAGAGGTTTGATTTTACAGAAGATATAAAGATGACATACGTGTATACAGACTCGTACGGAGGTACTCGCTGGAAATGCCCTTGCCGGTATCAGTAATCTTAACCTCTAGCATTCTTTCGTTTTTCTCTTCCGCTCCAGCGTCAATAGCTAGCTCATCGAGCGCCAGTTTGACAATTATCATTCCCTTCTGCGTATACTTGAGCGCGTTACCCAGTACATTCATGATGACCTGTATGTTCGTCAATATTATGAAAGCACATGGATGGCAATATACGGTGACAGCTTAGCTAATCGATTATATATGATAACTTATAAAGAGCAATGACTTTAAGGGGTGAAAAAACAGATCAAAACTACAGAGACAAAGACAAGACTTACCCGCCTTAGTGCTCCGGGTTGCGTAGTAAACGTGTAATCGGCATGAGCAATATCTAGCACGACTTCGATGTCCTTTGCAGCAAGCTGTTCGCCACCAGATCCAGCTAAAAGAGATCGCTTGCTACCACGGTTAGAGTATTTACCCCTCGTATCGCTTGAGAAATCGGCGAATTCTGCTGAATTAATGTCCTGGTAGACCTGGCCTGCATAAACCCCTTCAATGACTTCTTCTGTGACCGCCGCAACATCAATAATGGCGTAAATGTTCATCAGAGGAGGCGCTTCTTTCTGCATTACCCGTTTCGCTGATGTTCTAGCTGATGCTGTAAAGTTGGTCCGAGCACCCGTCCTAGGCTTTCTGACGTTGCGCCAGTTGCGTTCAAAGGTATTGATCTTACTGAAATCGAGAATGTGATTAATGGTATCTAAAAGAGTCCTGGAACATGAGTGGACCGTGGATATGAGACTGTTTTGGAAGTTATCGACATCCGTCTCCCCAAGAAACTCTGCGCTTGCAAGTATGCCATGCAGCGGTGATCTAAGCTCGTGCGAGATAGAACCAATGAAGTCTCCCTTTTGACGATCCGCAGATATACTGGAAAGTCGGGAGACCTCTGCCATTATACTATTACCAAAGGCATTCAGGAAATTGAGCTCAGCTTCTTCGGAGAAAACTTGGCGAGCCGAGGTTCCCCAGACAAAGCAACCGCTGAACCACCTCGCGGAACTAGCATCCCATAGAGGTGCGAAGAGTAATTGGCGTACGTTTGGAAAATGTTTTCGTAGCAAGTCCGCTTCCAGGCGTTTTCTTTTAGAGTAAGTGGTCCTGCTGCCTGAAGGCTTCTGCGGATCCCGGGGCGATGCACTGTCGTCCTCCGATGATGAGAGGTTACCGTCTACATCAAAGCCCCACAGTTTGCCTCGAGGATAACGTTGAAGGAAGCTCTGCAACAGATCTTCATTCAATGGGCTGAATGACTTAATGCCGGTCATCTTAGTCACAGGGCTCATAGCTCCCTCAGAGGTAGAAAAGCTGATTACATCTGCCGGTTTCTGGTACATCCGATCCACTAAAGTACCGCCAAAGCTGCTTTGCCTGTAGACCGCTTTGATTGCTTCGTTAGAACTTGATGGATCATTCTTCTCGATGTCATTCTTAGTCTGGTTTTCGTTAAACGCTGTAGAACTATCAGAGGATCTGTCCTCACGCCCGTGGAAACCAATAGCTGTGTCGAGAAAGACAACGCCTCCTTTACCTCGAAGATCCAGAGATTCCCTGAGAAGATTTGCTGCGCGTACAAAGGTTGAACGCTGGCCAAGGTCAGCATCGCCACGAGCAGCCCTACTCTCATTTTCATCTTGAGAGTCATCATGGTCGTCCGAAGGGGTGGTGTTACTTGAGAACTCCGTTTTCGGTGGGACATGATCTGGCGCAACTTGAGGTTCTTGGCTGTCAGAGCTACGCATTACCCGTGGACGACTTTCGCGCTTCTTCAAGCCATGTCTAGAATTCAGGACTGAGGTGTCGAAAGTGTGGTCTTCTATATCGAAGCGACTCTTTCCTTCTACAAACGCATTCAACCCCCTTGACATCCTCATCGCCCTTTTGCGCTCTTCTGCCTCGCTGTTTATTTCCATGTGCTTCATAATCGTTCTAGCAATGGTACCGAGAAACTCCTCTTGATCTGCGCTCAGACGGGCTCGTGGCTGATCATCAATGATGAAGAGACTACCGATGTTTACATCTCTCTTTGTGGTTAATGGCGTGCCAGCATAGAATCTAAAGTAGGGCGGCCCCGTAACGAAGGGCAGTTGATTAAAACGGGCATCTTCACTTAGGTCTGTGACTGTAAAACACGGATATCCTCCCGGACTTTGTGGTAACTCGATGGTTTTCTGCGTGGAAGTGAGCTGGTGTCTCGGGATATTCAATTATTCTTGATATCATACCTCACAGAGCCTCCCTTGCTTATTGACAGTTGAGCAGCCAATCCATAAGCTGTCGCCGACCTCTTCACATTTTTGGTCATCGGCAAGGCTTAATGTCTTGGTCGACTCAGCTATGAAATATTGATGCTCCTTGTCGATGACGCTGATTTACAATCAGCAAGAATTTCGAACGATGGCAGGCTCCTTACCTAATCATCGCTCTCTGTGCGTTCAGGCGAAGAGCACATAGTTGAGCTAGGGCAGTCAAGGTCGTATCAGGTGAGGATACTGCATTGGCACTCAGAGTGTTCTGAGCAAAATCTGCAAGGTTCCGTGATGCGACTTCTGGCGAGCCGACTGGGCTGCTTGGGGGCTGGAAGTAGCGGTATAGTTCACGTTCTCTGGTATTATCAACCTTTGTGGAGGCACTTTGCGCGATTGTCATTGCGACTCTTGCTGGTAGCTGAGAAGCTTTCCAAGTCCGGGGGGCAAAGGAAGATGCTCCTCCAGGACTTCAAGGAGTAGTAGCGACCAGGTCTGTACCTAAGCACTCCATGAATGGGGTTTAGACAACAGTATCCTTCTGGGTGATCTTGTACATGCTTTCAGTTTGCAGTACCTTAGTGCTTGTAGAACGCGGTGAATAAGGTAAGATACACCGTGGTACTATCGATACCCTATGCTATCGACGCGAAATCCTTAGCGGTCGATCACCAGCTTTCTTTCCCCCTACGTCACTTGTCGACAGGGCATGCACATATCCAGTAAATTCCCAACCGATAGCCAAATAACTTCGTGCGCCAGGTCAGCTTCTGGACTGAGTAGTTGATTCAAGTCTGAAAATCATGGAATGATGAGCCCAATTCAAGATCAATGCTTGAATCATCTCATGGAAAATATGGATTCGGACATCTCAGGGGAAACCGGCTATTCTTTCCTGACTTGCTGCACCCCCTAGTGATTAACCAATCGGCATCTATAAGCTCCGACTCTTCGAGATCAACACATGAACTGACCTTACCACCTTATCTACCTACTCGACAAGATCTTTCCGCACCCCCCGTTCTCAAAAATATCCCGGACCACATCTTTGCCTATAACGAACCCCAGAGGCTCACTCGCCATGCCACGCCGTGGCCATGGGCCCTCCGATGCCACCAGGAGGCTTATAGCCACTTTAGATATCACGTGTGAGAGGGTACGTATAAATTAGATCTTGAGCTCTTATAGCTAAGTCTCCATACTGATGAACCCAGCTGTCTTATAGTCCAAAATGCCCCCCCAGGGACTACATATTCGTTCCAAAAGGTCAGCTATAAGACGCAAACACTAAGAAAGGAAGCTAACTTTGGTAGGAAATATTTATGTGACTCGTCACTGGTGAGTTACCGAGAAGTCAGCCTTTCTCAAGCGCGGCTCTAACTTTTTCCAAAGCCGAGACCTCACAAAACAAGCGGGAGAAACACTCTACGTGGTCTTTGTAGGTCCTCTTGTCCTGTTACCCGTATATATACCTGACCTCAGCAGAAAAACAACACTCATGAGAGGCTTGGCCTTCATTGCCCAAAGCAGATTTACGAAGCCGTCGAAGAAGATGCTGCGGCCTCGGCTGAAAAACGCCAACGGGCAGTGGAGACCAAAGACCATCGAGATCTTGCACGCGCTCGTCATATGCTCTCCCGCCACTTTCCAAGAATTCCCAAAGACTCGGCAGAAGAAATCCTAGAACATGGCTTTCTGAAAGGTAGTGGTCGCGTGGGAAGATCGATGATAATTGACGAAGAGATCAAGATTGAGTTAGCTGTGAATGCTCATATTCGTCATCGGTTCCCAAACTATGACTCTCTTTATTCTCAGATGAAAGCAGACAATGCAACGGGCGACCTTAAGAAGACAGCGAGGACAAGTGTCTATGACCAAGTGAAAAAGATAGCGCAGTCTTGGCGTGAAATTGGTGTTCCCACGTCCATCATGAGTTCAGACGTCTCCAAAGAGATGACAGGCGGATTGAAAGGAAATAAGAATGGAGATGATGCATCTCACGAGCAATCAGACAACCAAGATCAAAATCTCAATAGCAAGCTGTGGCCAAAATACGGACTGCCTCCACAACGCCAGGCAGCGATGGTCGCCAAACTTATCTCCTTTGCAAATTGCAAACAACGGAAAGCCATAGAATGCCCGGGTCATCCAGCTGCTTCGGACAATGATCCTATCGAACCTCAACGAGAACATGGCCATGTATCACCCACACATACACTCGAGCGAGCACTTGACCACATGAATCTAGACGATGAGACTTTTGGAGTAAAAAGCCGCCCAGATCTCAAGAACACATCGATAGATCCTATGATAGCTGCAACCGATACATTTCGACATACGTACCAACATCATCTGCAGGACGTCCCTAGTGCTGGATCGAAAGGCGAAGGCCCCGTAAGGCCTATTATAGCAGAGGTATACGAGGAACAGGCAAAGGAGGATCTTGAGATATTGAAGCGTGATTTCTCCCATAGGGAGCACATGACTCAACGGCAGATCCAAGAAGTGGTGAGATTGCACAAAAAGCGATTCCAGGAGGATTCCCAATATGCTCCTGTTATTGAGCTCAGAGGACCTGAAGATGAAACTCAACGTGCTGCTAGACTGGCAGCTCGTAGGACCGATCCCAGACGATCAGCCAAGATAGCGCTTCGGAAAGAAAATCGCAGGAAGGATACCATGGAAGATCTGAGAAGATACAAAGTAGGAGAAGAGCTTAATTTACCAAAAAAGCGGATGAATCGGCTTCGGCGACTTCTGAAGAACGAACATGCGGAGGGAGAATATGCTAGTCTAGGATATAGGGACACGCCGGAAAAGCAATTGCGAGCCTTTAATGCAGCAGAGAATTTTGCAACTGTACCCCTTACCAATTCAAAAGAGGAGACTATCATGCTGCCAACCCAATCTAGAAGTGACGCGTCATCGATGCTGGTCGTGCCTTCTTCGACTACACCGAACGAGGAGGACATAGCTGAGTGCGAGGGGTCCGACAGCGAACTAGAATGGATGGATATTTCCTGAATTGTGTTTAGGAGGATTGGATAGACACGGTACCCACAAGGGCGTTGTGCTTGGCCAGCGGTATCAGAATGATTCTCGTGCGGATTTGGCAGTGACGTGGCTGTGGACACACTGTGATTAGGCCTTTGTCAGAAGAAGAGCCGATCTACACAGGTTCGAGATTAAAAGTTACGGATGTTCTAGAATGTACATATGTATTTCATTAGCAGACTTCCGTTCGGCGAGGTTGTACTCGTACGGATGTAGCCGTGGCAGGTGTTGATCAAATAAGCTTTAGGTAGTACGGTAGACGGTTGATCTATAGGTGCTAGCGTCAGCCTTGCCAGGCTTTTAGAGGAAGATCCAAATGCCACTACAGCACGAGAGCTACACGACATATTGTGGTCGAAATGGCTTTTTGTGTGACGAACATACTCTAAGCTCTGCTCTGCTCCACGTACGTGGTGAGTAGACTACATACCAACGCAATTATCCCCAGGAAGGACTGCTTTCAATGCGCCCCAAGACACTTACCATATGTCTAGAAGATGCCCTCAAACCAACACCCTATCCTTGCCCTCCCGTACTCTGTTCGCGCTGAAATCCAAGACACACCTCCTTTGACCAGCTATCTTCTGCATCTCATCTCTATTAAACGTTCCAATCTTTGTGTGTCAGCAGATGTCAATTCGACTTCCGTCTTGCTACGTCTAGCCGAAGAAGTTGGAGATTACATTTGCGTACTTAAAACCCATTCCGACATTATCGATGACTTTTCGGAAAAGACGATCAAGGGCCTTACAGAAATATCTCGGAGAAAACGCTTCTTGATTTTCGAGGATAGGAAATTTGGTGATATTGGCAGTATGTTAAACCCGTGTCAAATGTATCTTATCGAATGCCGGTAGATCGGATTCTAAGACAAGCGAAACAGGAACAGTCCAATCACAGTACACCCGCGGCCCCCTCTCAATCGCCACCTGGGCTCACCTAACAAATGCCCACATCTTTCCAGGCCCCTCGATTATCACCGCACTCCACTCCGCCGCAACTACGACCTTGACATCCCTCAACCAATCTGTCTTCACCGAAATAAGTACCGGCACCCCTCGCCGCAGCCTTGACGGCGACACCACCGAAGACGAGGAGGAAGACTCTGCCTCGATCACAATCCCAATTCCAGACTCACACCATGCCCGCACAAACAGCTCCGTCACAGCCGTAACCACCATTTCCCAAACCTACGAACCTTCACCGCCTGTGCTTGCCCGCTCTTTCTCATCCGGCGATGGCGATATCGAACCCGGCGACCGCGAACAAGCGCTCCAAGCGCTCGGCCCCCCACCACACGTCAGAGGCTTGCTCCTCCTGGCCGAAATGAGCAGCGAAGGCAACCTTATGACACCCGCCTACACCAGCGCCTGCCTCTCCGCCGCCCGCGCCCACCCGGACTTCGTCCTCGGCTTCATCTCCCAGCACTCGCTAAATCAAAAACCTACCGACGCGTTTCTAAACATCACACCAGGCGTTTCTCTTCCACCCGAAGGCGAGGAAGACGATGAAAGTAACAAAGGCGATGGCCTGGGCCAGAGATGGAGGACACCCGCGGAGGTTGTGGGCAAGGAAGGGGCGGATGTTGTTATCGTAGGAAGGGGGATACTAGGGGCAAGGGATAGGCGGAGGGAGGCGGAAAGGTATCGGAAGGAGGCGTGGGGGGCTTACGAGCGGAGGATTGGGAGGGGTGGGGGATGAGTGGGTGGTTTGGGGGGGTTAGGGGGGTATATACGTTGGTTATGAACATAGAGATTCATATAATTCATGAGAAAACGGCCGACCATACTTCACTATTACAACAACCACAACCCCCCACTTTCCGGTTTTATTTACCAAAGTCCCTCTCACCCAAAAACCCGCTATACCTTTTCTCCCCCCACGGTGCTCTTTCCCCCCTCACTCTCCTCGCCGCCCCAAGCTCCCCGCCACCCTCACCACCATCCCTCAGACCCCTCAAACTAACTCCCACTAGTTTTCAAGCAGATTCATAGACCATGAACTCCCCACATGATAGCACCACCAGCAACGAACAACGAAGAAGAACCAGCGGATGCGATAGACGTGAGTGCGAAGGGCGAGTTGGCCGTAGGATGAGGATTCTTGTCTCGCTGATAGACAATTCGAAATTTTTGGAGCGGCTGATGGGGGGTTTTTTTTTGGTTGGGATGTTGAGGACTGAGGTTTCGGGTGGATGGGTGGTTGGGGTTTGGAGGTGGAGAGGTTAGAGGATTCGGACGTGGACGTGGACGTGGACGTGGACGTGGAAGAGAAGATGTAGGAGAGAGTGCGAGCTTCGGTTAGATACTACAGTACATTTTACTCTTAGCATTGATTTTTTGGGGAATTATTGATACCGTTCTTTTATCTTTTAATCGATGATGAGGTTTTCATCGATCTTTTTTAAAGAGTGTAAATTTAAACCCGTACGAAGGACAGCGTTTGAGAGCTAGAGGATGCAAAGACAGGTCTCTCAATGTTTGACGAGAGTGCAATCTTCGATTACTGATCATCATTTTTCAGCATAGATTTGCTTAATTCTCGATATCATTCTTTCCGATTTTGATCTGGAAATTGGTTGCAAATCGCAATGCCACCCCATCTTTCACACCTTGCTCCACTTCGCTTGTCGATAGCCTCCAGTCCAGTTGGCCCATGCAAATGCGTACCTTACGATGCTCAAAGAGACATGAATCATAAACATTATCCGTTGTCTCAGCATCGTTTCGCTTAATTCTTGATATCATTCTTTCGAATAACAATCGGTGAACCGTTCATCGTCATACCGAAGATCAAATTCTAACCCGTAACACTGATGGGTTTGAGAAGTAGTTCCATAGACGGCAAATCGCAATGCCACCAAATTTTACCCTTTGCTCCAGCCGGCTGCTCCCTTTTACTTGTGGATAGCCTCCAGTCTGTTGAAGGAGAGACTGCGATCTAGGAAAACAGTGTGTATTGTTCCCAGCCAAAATCTTAGATTCATCCTATCAATTGAAGTGACTGATAGATTTTTCGTCGTTGTATAAAACATCAACATCTTACTTGTATGGGTGATAGGTAGCTAGATCCCGAGATCACCCCTTCCTCTCTTTTGCTCCACTTAGCTTGTCGACAGTCCTCGGTCAATCTGGCTCATGCAGAAGCGTTTTCTTTGATGCTCAAAGAGAATATCGCTCGTCATTCCCAGTACTGCTTTTTCAGAGAATTTTGGGGGGTTCTTGGAGATCGTGATAATAGAGAGCAAGGTGGAGAGAGCATTCTCAGTGGGGTGGGTGATAAAGGTATAAGAGCTAATTTCGTAGACGGCCGGCCCATTTCAATTGCTCTGCAAGCAGACGAGTTTTCAAGAGCTCATAGGCGGAGTTGACATATTGCTACTTGGGAACCATTTGTTTCATTGTCGCGGCCTGTTCCTTCGTCCGCTCAACCACATGCGGCATCACCTGCTTGTGATGATGACACGAAGATCTCTGCTGATGATGATCATATCATCTGCAGATCGAACATCGCAAATGAATTCAAGCCGCGCCGGGTTGAACTAGTCATAAATCACAACGCCCCATTTTACCCCTTTTTTCCTGCCGGCAGGTCCACTTCGCTTATTGATAGTCTCCGGTCCAGTTGGCCCAAGCAAATGCGTTCTTCCTGATGTATAGTAAAAGATTGCGGTCCATGGAGATACTTTTCTGTAAGATGAAACCGTCGAAATCAATTCTGTGGATTTTCGGTGATATGGGCGAGGAGTACTGGGTCGTCGATAACACCCAGTGGAGATCTACGGGATGTGAATGATTGCGGGCAATGCTGTTGCTCTAGATGAGAAGAGCGGGGAGCTAATCCGTGTTTGATATCGAACACGGTAAAGCGAGTCGTCGATAGTAGGTACGTTTTTATGAATAATAAGATAAAGCGTCGAGATTCATGCCGTTGAGCTTGGTGGAAAGAAGCGCGTTTATACGTTTTCCAAGGCTAGAGGTCATGAGCTGAGAAATTGATTCATTGAACAAGCTTTAAACATCATCAAGAATTGAGATGTTCTGCAAGAAAGTTATCATGATGTCGTTTCATAATTTCTGCTTTAAATTTGTTTTATGCAGAAACATAAATGAATTCTTGAAATAACATGATGTCATCTGTGATTTTCTTTGATCAGTTGATCATGAAGACGCTGAAGTCAATTTCAATATTGCACATGCTTGAGTTTCTCTTTTTCATTAATTCTCATACTGTGATGACGAGATGATTCATTTTTTGCTGTTTGCAAATCAGTTGAGTCAGACTCTTGAAAGAATAGCTTGCAAAGTCGACAAAGCTTGAAATCAGAACATCGTTTCATATCGATGAATTAAAGCATTTATGAATTTTCATAAACTTCAAGACTGCATCATCTGTCTTATTTGAATCATTTTGAATCGTAATGAAATGACTCTCTGATGCATTCACTTTCTCTCTTGTGAATAAAGCTTTCTTCATTTCTTCAGCAGAACAATGCATGATTGAAATTCTGCTTTGACTCATGATCAAACATTTGCTCTTCTCAACAGAATGACACATAGTTGAATCTCTGTTCTGACTCATGATCAAACATTCGCTATTCTCGACAGAATGATGCATAGTTGAAACTCTGTTTTGACTCATGATCAAACATTCATTCTTTTTGACAGAATGATGCATAGTTAAAACTCTGCTTTGATTCATGATCAAACATTCGCTTTTGTCAGCGAGATGATACATAATTGAACTTTCACTTTGACTCATGATTAAACATTCGCTCTCTCTAACAGAATGACATATGGTTGAAACTCTGCTCTGACTCATGATCAAACATTCGCTTTTGTCAGCAAGATGATACATAGTTGAATTCTCGCTCTGACTCATGATCAAACATTCACTTTCTTCAGCAGAAGAATTTGCTCTTCTGCATTTTCATCTCATCTAAATGACATTTTTCTCAGTTTCAGCAACAGTGATAGATATCAACTCAATGTTCTTGCAAGAACAGATGTTTTCTCTAGTTTCAACAACAGTAGTAAACGTTGATTCAATATTCTTATGAAGATGAATGTTTTCTTTAGTTTCAGCGACAGTAGTAAATCTTGACTTAATGTTCTTGCGAAGATTGATGTTTTTTCAAGTTTCAGCAATAGTAATAAATCTTGACTCAATGTTTTTGCAAAAGCAAATGTTCTTTTGATGAGAAATAATGATGTTTTGAAATCATCATTGAGATTTTTCGTCAGCAGTTGAAAGTTTCTTCAAAGTTTAAGAAACTTCTCTGATTCTTCTTGCAAATGCTGATAAGTTAATGATCTTTTTGAATGATTTGATGATTATTTTCTCATAATTTCTGACGCTCAGAGTCTTGAACTGTTGAGTGAAGATGATGAGCGTTGATGTTGACTGACTCAAGAAATTCTTCAAGAGTTCTCTCATGTATGCTAAATCATGAGTGAACTCTCTCTCATTTGCATCAATATCTTTCTCATAGTCAAGTCTTCTTGATGAGTCATCAACAGAATTACTCACTTTCTTTTGATAGAAGATCTTGAAGTTGTATGCAGTAAGTTTATTGATTCACTTCATCTGTCTGTGAAAGAATCTGATTGTTGTCATGAAGTGTCAAAGATTTGCATGATTGTTGATTATCTTTATTTCATGTCAAGTTTCTTCTAGATAATGTTTTCAATGATTCATGCTTTTGATGATCATCAGCATTTTCTGATCATGTGCATCATAATTTCGTTCAATTGATTATCACTTTCTCAATTAAATGATTATTGAGTATCAATGTAGATTTTCAAGTGTGATATCTGTTTATTGAAACATCATCATTTTCTTTGTGAATTCAGAAATATTCATCTTCAATCTTATGACTTTTGCAGAATTAAAGTGCTGAAAAACAACATTTTGAGCAAAGATGACTTTCAGCTTCTGAAAAGTGTTTTAAGCATTGTTAATGAGTTCAATTCACTTCATTTATTCTTTAAGAATTCATCTTTTCTTTGCGTTAAAAAAGAGACTCATTTTAAGATGATTGATCAAGAATGATGCTATTCTTGAATAGTTTTTTTATGAATTGATGATATAAGTTGACAAAGTCAAGAAATGTTTGAATCTTTTTCATCATTCTCAATTGTGATCAATCTTGAATGATTTACACTCAATTCTTCTTCATTGAAATTTCTTTTTTTTCTATTTTATATTCTAGAAAGAATAACTCTTTCTTGAGCTGACAACGAGATTCATCTGTTCGTGATGTCGACTACGAACCTTTTGATTCTATTCTGTGTTCGAATAGAAGTCAGAAAAGTCAAGAGATTTCAATTCGACGCAATTCGAACGATGTTAGAATGTTGCGTGAGCAGAAAAGTTGATCGTGCAGAGTTTTCACCTACGCGACAACATTTCTTCTAACAGTCACAATCGATCTACGAGGGTGATTGATGACATGTCGATGTCAGTAAGAGATGAAAAGATATCTAGTGAAATAGTCGTTCTCAGTATGAGAGTCGTGACTACAAGTGATCGAAGAATTTGCGACTCGTCAACTGCGTCGATATACTGAAACGTCTTCATCACATTGACAGTGTCGTCGAGTAATTGATAAAAAGATATCAGGTAGAATAGTCGTTCTCAGTCTGAGAGTCGTGACTACAGTGCTCGAAGAAGTAGTGACTCGTCAATCACGCTGATATACTGAGAGAGCTTGAGCTCACCTTCTTTACTTGACGTCAAGTCATTCATCTATCTACGTGAAAAATCGAGAGCTCAAGAAGACGATCAGAACGCATTCTCTTTCATCGATCAGAGTCAAACATCGAACGATTGCGACCGCACGCCTATACTAACAATTCATTCAACGTCTACGTGACACAAGTCAAATCAAGAGAAGAAAAGAATTACTCAGTACAATCACACTCTATCTTTTCATCGTGTGCATCTCTCTTTCATCACATGTTTCTCTGCGCAATGAATGACAATCATTGAGCAAGAGAACGCAGCTCTACGTACGTTACAATCACGAGCATCACGAGTGCAAAGGAAACGTCTTTCGTCTTCGAATCGAGAATCGGACCGAAACATCGTTGTATAGAATATCGTCAATGAAGAGCAGAGCAAAGACGATGCGTCATAAACGAACAACACAGACACTCATTAAGAGTTTACTTGAGCGTCACGCGCTGAATAGAAGCTATAAGTTCATTACTTGGTAACACAGTGCTAATCTTATTGTTTCGACTGCGCGAAGCAGTTGTATAGACGACGAGTGGTTTTCTCCCTCAGAGAGTTTTGTTCACTCGATATAAATAGCATAGAGTCTCTCATAAGTCGAGCCTAAATCAATGTCACAAGAATGTATGAATTACAGACAGACAGATAACTCTTTCTTGAAGAATTTGCATTTGAAGAGCTTGATGTAAAGCTTTAAAATCTGCAGTTTGTCAAGAATTTATCATACATGATGAACATGTTTCTTGCAAGTTTCGCTGAATATCAGAATGTCATTCAGATAAATGAGACAGATGATGTCAAGAAATTCAAACAAAGTTTGATTCATATAGATCTGAAAAAAAGTCAATGCATTGATGAGATTAAAGAGCATCATGAGATACTTGTATAAATCAAATCTCGTATGAAATGTCATCTTTTATTCATCTTCTTCTTGTATGCAAAGTTTGTTGAACACGTTCTTGATGTCAAGCTTGATAAATCACTTGATATCTGCAAGATGATCAAGAGCTTTGTTGATCAATGAAAGAAAACATTTATTCTTGAGAATGATTGCGTTGAGCTTTCAATAATCAACATACAATTGCAGCATTTTATCTTTTTTAGATGTAAAGAGCATGAGCATCTCAGCTGAAGAGATGAAGTATCATATCATGTTTGTTCAAAGCTGTTTCTCAATATACATCTTTTATGCAATGAGTTCAACTGCAAAAAGATTATACAAAGAGTTTCAGAGAATGATACAATTCTTCTTGATGTGAATAGTGTGATCATGAAACTCATGAATCAAAAGAACTTTGACTTTTTGAGTGAAGAAATTCGCGAAATTCGCAAATTCTTTTGAAACATTTAAAAATTAATCAACTATCATATTCTTAATTTATATAAATTGAGAGTTTTCTTCTGTCACTGAGAAACTCAAAGAATTGTACAAAGCATCTAAAAGTGATCGAATGTGTATTGTGATGCTCTGTTGCTTGAAATTCTGAGTTGATTGAGTGCTTGAGACTTCTCATTTCTTCTGATGATTATGTTGATGAGAAAACTTAAAAGTGACTTTTCTCATAAAATTAGATTAACGAATATTGCATGCAAAGAGACTTGATGCAAATCTTGCTTCATTGAACATCACATAATGTCAGAATCATGTCTAAATAATACAATCAATGAAGATCAGAGTTGATAGTGCTTGATCTTTAAAAATAGCTATAACTGAATATTAAGAATATAGAAGAAGATGAGTACAAAAGCTTCTATTTAAGTAATATTCAGAGACTGCGCTAAGCTTGAAGAAAATGTGTTTGTGACATGAGTAAAATGTGATGTAGAAAGAAAAATGATGTTGAACAAAGAGATGTTGAGAAAAGAAAATAAAGACTGAGTCAGATCTGAGTCAGATCTGACTCAAATCTTGACTAGAGATATTGATTAGTTTTATTCAATCTTGATACGCTCATAACATTACTCTTTTCTTTCAAAATTCATGTTCACATAAATGTAACTCATTTGCTTGCTTTCTTATTGAGTTATTTCAATACTAGCGTGACTTTCTTGAATATAGCACATGAAATTCGTTCAAAACTTTCTTGAAGTCATTGAATTCATCTTTATTAACATAGTATCATTCATCATTTCTATCTAGATCTTTTCATTTGATCTTGTACTGTATTTAATCTTGATAACGTCTGAAGTTCAGAATGTCATTTATCTTTCAATGTTCATCGTCATCATCATTAATAATGATGAGTTTGAGAAGTTCTGCATGCTGTTCTGATAGAGAATCTTCTGAATATGATTGCAGTAGCTTTGAGCTGAACATCAAATGCAAATGCTTCATGCTGACTAATAAACGAAAATGATAGAAGATCTTCGCTTTGACAGTGATCTGATATGATTCTAGTTGTTTATCTTTCAAATCTTTGCATGATTTTGTGATTTTGACATTTCTGAAATAGATGTTACGAGCGTATCAAGGCTGAAAAAGGCTGAAGCTCTAATCAATTCGCAGAGTACGCTAGCGAGTACTTTGCGTATTGATTAGAACTAGTCAGTGTCTCTAGCTCAGATCTAACTCAGTCTCTATTTTCTTTTCTCAATATTTCTTTGTTCAACATCATCTTTCTTTCTACATCACATTCTACTCGTGTCACAAACACATCTTTTTCAAGCTTAGCACAGTCTTTGAATATTACTTAAATAGAAGCTCTTGTACTCATCTTTTTCTGTATTCTTAATATTCAGTTATAGCTATCTCTAAAGATCAAGCACTATTCAATTCTGACTTTCGCTGATTGACTCATCTAGACACGATTCTGACATTATATTAAGAATTCGTTAATCACACAATACTGATCTCATTACTCATTCAACATACTTGTACAGACAGAACGAGTCTAAAGAAATTTATTTACCTGATAATCGATGCAATCAAAAGACTGAACAACACTAAAGAGTTTGATAAAATTAACAACAAGACTGTTTGAATCGCTAGACAACTTATTGCTCACTAAGTATGCAAAGTTCATTCGATCAAGAGAATCAACTCATTCTCATGAAACAGACGAGTGAAAATAAGCTGTTCAACTCGATTAAGAGAATCAACGATAAAGAATCTTCGTGAATTGCTTGAGAATCATTCAAAAACTCACAAATCAAAAATATCTTTCTAATCAACAACATTCTTTTCTGAAGATTAAACACTTGATCATATGTCTTCATTAATACTGTTGAGCATCGTCATTCGCTTGATTTCATTCTTTCTTCAAATTTTATCATGTCAAAACGTTCATTTATCGAAGAACGTTTTGAAGAATTTTGAAGTCGCTTTTCTCAAATCTCTGAGAATGATTCATCGAAATTCTCTAGTGCTGAATCATTCATCAATAAAGACGACGAGTCATTCGTTGAAACAGTAATATTCTCTGTTTCTATCGAAAACTGAAAGACTCAATGCATGATTCTCGACAGAGAAACAGATCGACTCAACAAGCTGAGTAATCAACGAGATGACAAAATTAAAGAGTTGAAGACTAGACTTCAAACTAAAGAAATCACTTTTTCTGATTTCATCTACTCTGAGCATTCTAGATCTCAGAAAATATCTGATTCTCTCTGATTTACTGACAAAAAGAATTCTACTTGGAAAAATTGATATGACAAAATTCAGAATAAACTAGAGATCAACGTTGATCTCTTTTCAAATGAATGAGTCAAACTGAGCTATGTACATTTCAAATTATTCAATGACGCAGCTGATGTTGCTTAATCTAGATGCAAACGTGACTGTGTCAATCTTTATAAAATCATTGATGATCTTTTGAAAGAACTAGCTGAGTTGTTCAATGATTCAGATAAGAAAGTCAACTTTCATAGAAAATACTACAACTTGATTCAAGAATCAAAGAAGTTCAGTGAGTTCTACACTCAGTTTCAACGATTATCTTTCTATCTGAAGTATTATGAAAAGCAACTGATCATTGATCTGAAAGATAAAATAAACTTTCATCTTCGATTCATTTGAATAGATCAATTAGTTCAATCTGATTCTCTTAAAGAGATTCATTTCTACCTGATTCATTTAAATAATGATCAGCGAGTCATTCGAGAAATCAAGAACAAAGTCAATCTCATCAAATGCATCGATGATCTGTCAAAGATTATCTTTCATAAAGCTGTTGTTACTCAGTCAGTCAATCATTCAAAATCTGATCATCTAAAGTCGTGTGACGCGATTTTAACTAGCGTCAAAGAAGCAGACGTTCTAGTCGAAACCTGTTTCATATGTCATAAATCAGATCATAGCTCTAGAGAGTGCTCTGATCGACCTATCAGAATCAATGTAGTGAACAATGAATACAATCATTTCAAGTTCAATTTCAATTCAAATTTCGATTCAAAAAACTAGTCATCTCTTCAAAAGTCATCAAAGAGATAGAGATTATATCTTTGTGCAAACTAGACGAAATTCTATCAGAAGAAAATTACTTTGAAAAGTCGTTTCTAATTGATGCTCATCTCATCTCGCAGAATCAATTCTTCAGTCTTCGTTCGCTAATAAACAGTGATTCAGTCGCTCATACGCTCATACACGCTAATCTAGTCAATAGAGTATGCGAGAAACTAG